>Ga0160453_100433_pt1 | contig 33763 bp, 20 predicted proteins | sample HID1971K_E6MG_FD_108228 | JGI IMG/M metagenome (GOLD analysis project Ga0160453, IMG submission 108228) | Enriched millipede-associated microbial communities from UW Madison campus, WI, USA - HID1971K_E6 MG | ecosystem: Host-associated > Arthropoda: Insects > Digestive system > Unclassified ...
AAGGCGAGGGTCGCGGGTTCGATTCCCGTCTTCCGCTCCATAAAGTTGGCGCCATAGCCAAGTGGTAAGGCAAAGCTCTGCAAAAGCTTTATCCCCAGTTCAAATCTGGGTGGCGCCTCCATAATAATTTCATAGATGTGCGGCCTTAGCTCAGCTGGATAGAGCGTTTGACTACGAATCAAAAGGCCAGGAGTTCGAATCTCTTAGGCCGCGCCATATTCTTGTTTTACCTACGCCGGCGTGGCGGAATGGCAGACGCGTTCGACTCAAAATCGAATGGGAGACCGTGGAGGTTCGAGTCCTCTCGCCGGTACCAAATTGAATATTCAAGCTCATTGGGAGAAATCCTAATGGGCTTTTTTTGTTTAATGTCATTGTCATGCTAACATCAATGCTGGGTAGTAGCGCATCACACCTATGTAGAAAATCGTGAAAGCTAATATGTTAATGTAAATATAATCCACAAGGTAGCTATATATGCAGCCTTACAGGTGACATTATAAACGAATATATACGCATCTCTGATGATTATGGTAAAGTTAAATAATTAATGGAATAATTTTCATATTAAAACAATAAGAGGTTTTAATATGAAAATCAAGGCATTCATTTTAAACTTACGAGTCTAACGGTGTAATAAAAGAAACTAGCTCATTGGAGATAAGCTAGCACATAACATGGAATAGGAGCTGAGATCAATGATCACGAATCTAATACTTAGGCTCATAGATGTTGAAAAACGCTATAAACAAGGACAAGGTGAAGTAATATCCCTTCACAAAAGCAAGCTTGAAATCGAAGAGGGAGAATTTGTTGTTATTATGGGAACGAGTGGTTCTGGTAAAACAACGCTGCTTAACATTATAGGAGGAATGATCGCTCCTACTGCTGGGGCTGTATATTTGCGTGATAAGAAAATAAAGTATGATACTAAGCATAGTGAGCAGCTTTCCGAATATCGGAGAAAAGAAATAGGTGTTGTGTTTCAGGATTATAATTTGATTGAGGCGATGACTGTTAGTGAGAACGTTGCTATTCCATTGATTTTAGATGGAGAGGCTGCTTCAGTCATTATAGAAAAAACAGAATCGATGCTAAAGCAGGTAGGGCTTGAGAAAAAAGGCAGCTTTAGGCCATACGAGCTTTCTGGTGGGCAGCAGCAGAGAGTTGCTCTAGCTAGGGCACTTGTTAAGCAGCCATCCATACTATTGGCGGATGAACCAACGGGGAATCTTGATTATAATACGTCTAAGAAAATATTAGAACTTCTTTTAGAGATAAAGAACAATGCTAGGCAAACGATTGTTATGGTGACGCACGATCCAATGATGGCATCATACGGTGAGCGCATTTTATTTATGCATGATGGTCATATTTATGAACAGCTGAAGTTATCTGAAGAAATGAGTTCAGAGCAAAAAATAGAGACGATCGTAACTGCGTTTTATAGAATGAAGGGAATGTCATCGTCATGCTAACATCAATGCTTGGTATTGCATACCGTTTGTCTATCGCTAATCGTTCTAGAATGATTGCTTCCATTGCAAGTGTTGCGGTTGCCATGAGTTTAATTGTTTCGATGTCACTGCTCTTGTCAAATATGGAGAGATCTTATAAGCAGCAGCTAGCAGATGTCTTCGGGGACGTTGACATCATTGTTACACCTCCTAAGCATTCAGATAATCAAATCGTTTACTTCGATCAGCAGGAGCAACAGCACATAGCAGAAGCTAATGGGGTTAAGCAATCTTCTTTCATATTGCTTAATCCGATTGAGGGAGAAGAATTGTTTCTTATTGGCTTGCAAAATGATGAGCTCGCCAAAGTAAGATATAAATTTACAGAGGATTTGCTTGAGGATGAGGTTGTGATAACAGATAGCTTGGCACAACGACTGGGTGCTGTACAAGGGGAAATTATTCATCTACCGCTTAATCATATTGAACGTAAGGAATGGAAGCTAAAAGAAATTATAGAAGATGTGAATGTTACATCATTTCCCGATCTTGTATATATGAATATAACGACATTACAGGAACTTAGCGGTCTTGGAAATTTTTCCTCCGGTGTCATGCTTGATATTGCTGATAATGTAGAGCCTTTATCTTTAGTAAGGCTTATAGAACGAACGATTCAAGCTCCTGTAGCCTATCAACTTGTTAAGGATAGTGATCTAGCTAAAAAAAATACGGAAAGCATGCGCTGGATTTCAAGTGTTGTAACGATAGCCACATTATTAGCTAGTTTGGCTATAGTGTTAAGTAATTTTCGTCTCATGCTACAAAGCATACTGCATCCCCTTATTGTACTGCATACAAATGGAGCTAAAAAGAGAGGATTATTCTCGATTGTTCTTTACCAGCTTGCAGGGGTAGTTGGACTTGGCACCATTCTAGGTGGATTGACTGCCGCACTGTTTAGTGTATCAGGGGCAGCGCTACTGGAGCGTATTTTTTCCATTCAGCATGCACAGGTTACATTCAGTTGGGGACAGATGCTGCTCAGTATGTTTATATATGGGGTTATTCTCTTTTTATTGCTTTTACCGCTGCTGGCAAGAGGCTTCTCTAAGTTGCCGTTAGAATTTCGTAATACGATAAAGGCTAAGGAGAGAGGCATATCTAAAGCACGAAAGTATGTTGCATGCCTGTTGTTGCTTTTTTCGATAGCATTGATTATCCCTCCATTATTTTTCTCTGGCAGCGTCATTTTATATCTAGTTGCTGGTGTGATGTTCGCTTGTGCGATATGGCTGTCCATGCCCATAATGTTTCAACACTGGCTCAATTGGCGCATAAATCGAGGCTTGCACAAAAAGCAAAAAGAAAAAATGATTGCAATGCAATATTTGTCTATTTATTTTAAGCAAAATGTGCTTATTATTTTGGCTATCTCTATTTCAATCAATGCACCTGTCATTGGCTTTACGGTACTACATTCGGCGAAAGAGGCAAATATCCAAATTGTTAATGAAGAGTTTGTGGCTGATATTCATATGTATAACAATAGTATCACGGTAGCTCTTCCAGAGAACGTTGTTTCAGAGGTGACAAATATAAAAGGTGTACAGGCTGTTATTCCGGTTAGTCAGGATGATTGGGCCGATGTAATTAATACTAAAGCATTACCTGAAGATGAGCGTTATCATAATCTTTATTATAAAAAAAGTGATTTGCGGCAATTGGTTAATAAGGGACTCCTTCCACCATTGCCAAACGATTTGTCTAATGTTGTCGTATTAACTTCTGATTATGCCAAGGAGCTTGGGGTTACTGTCGGTGATAAGCTTATACTGCGAGATCCTGAGCAGGAATATTTGCCGCTTGGAAATCTTCTTATTGCGGCAATTGTAGATGGATATATGCCCGGTTCGATGAGCATAAATACGCTAGCTTATGTCGATGCAGAGCAATCCATCGTAGGCGCAGATAAAGAATCATTAGTCGGTAGTAGGGCAAGAGAGTGGAATACGTTGTTGCTTTATATAGATGAAGAACAGATAGCAGCAATATACGAGGAACTTCATGCCTATGCATCATTCTATACAAGTATTCGGTATAGTGACAAGCAGCTTGCACTGAGCTCGATGGAGGAGTTTGCACATCAGCGTTTCATATTTTTATATGCTATTGTTGCGGTGACCATACTTGTCAGTGCGATTGGCATTTATTATACAATGCACGCGTTTGTTAATGGGCGTCGCAGGGAATTTGCTATTTTATTTAGTTTAGGTATGAACTTTAGGCAGCTGCGAACGGTGCTTGTACTGCAGCTATGCTGGTTTTGCTTGATAGCTGGGATAACAGGAATCGCTACAAGTTTGGCTATCTCCAGCACGTTGCTGCTTGCAATGGAAAGTCCGTTGATTTCAGTGCCGTGGGCCTTCATTGGCAGCATTATATTTGGAATGCTTAGCTTTGGATATGGTCTAGCTCTAGTATTGGCTCAGACATTAAGAGATAAGAGTATACCGCAGTTAATGAAAGAAGGTTAGATGAGAACACTGTTAGCTTATAGAATTAGCTAATAGTGTTCTAGTCGCTAAGAGAGTATGGTATTCACTTTGACCACCCTTGCAATCTTTTGTACCACAAAATTGCGGAATTAAAACCTTTTGTTTAATTAATGAGCATGCCAAATCGGGAGTGACATTAGGAATATAGAGGTTTTTTTGTTGTTTTCGTATCAGAATCAATATTGCCATACGACAGATGCATTCTTCTGAAGCAAGAAGAGGTTCGTCAGTCATCTTTGCAATCAACCGGCTTTCTGATTAGCTAATGTGATTACAATTGTTTGAGTCATTACATATACCCTTAACATAATCAAAAAAAGTGCTTGCACATAACTATGGTCATATGATATAAAATAATTAGATATCAATCTAAACGTTTAGATTTTGTTCGGATTTCATTGAATAACTACATAAACTTGTATAAATACTGAGTTAATAACGAAAACAGCTCCAAATTCCGTGAGAGTATAAAGTGTAAATACAGTAACAGTTTACATTTATGAATTTGAAAGCGTTATTTTATTGAATCATATCTAAACGTTTAGATTTTGTTGTTATGCTTAGTATCGGCTAATATCCGTCACAGGATTAAGCATATAAAATGTATTGGGGGATGAATAAATGAGTAAAAAAGGGAATTTATTGTTATCACTTATATTGGTACTTTCTATGATTTTAACAGCTTGTGGAAGCAATAATGGCGGCGGAGGTAATACGCCTTCTACACCAAAAGAAACATCAAACGCAAATACTGGGGGAGAAGGGAAAACAGAAGCAGAGCAAACAAACCTTACACTATGGACATTTGTACAGCAGCATGCTGATTTTTACTTGTATATGGCAGATGAGTGGAATAAGGCAAACCCTGATAAACCAATTAAACTAGTTACTGAAAATATTCCTTATGATGAAATGCATACTAGATTATTGATTGCGTTGCAAACAAAAGAAGGAGCACCGGATCTGGTAGATATTGAGCAGAGTAAGTTCCCTAACTTCATGAAGGGGGAAGTTCAGTTAGTTGAGCTGAACGATGTTGTTGAACCAGAGCTGCCGAACATTGTGAAATCTCGCGTTGATATTTATAGCCAGGATGGCAAGTATTACGGAGTTGACTTGCATGTCGGAGCAACAGTTATGTTTTACAACAAGGAAATTATGGATCAAGCTAGCGTAAATCCTGATGATATTAAGTTATGGTCTGATGTTGAAAAGTACGGAAAGATCGTTGTTGAAAAGACGGGCAAACCATTTATTACGTTTGAAGGAGCAGGCAATTGGAGCTGGTGGCCAGCTATTAACCAGTTGGAATCTGACCAAGTGAGCGTAGACGGAGAAGTTATGTTGGATGATGAACGTAATATTCGTGCAATGACGTTCTTCAAAAAGTTAGTTGATGATGGTATTGCAGCTGTTGCTCCGGGTGCTGGTCATGATACGCCTGAATATAAGGCTTATATGAATGCTGAAGGTGCTGCATCGGTATTTATGCCATTCTGGTTTATGAATCGCTTTACAGACGAAATGCCAGATTTGAAAGGCAAAATTATTATTAAACCAATGCCAGCATGGGATGAAGGCGGCAATCGTTCTGCGGGTATGGGCGGAACAGGCTTATCTATTACGAATCAATCAAAGCATCTTGATCTGGCGAAGGAATTCCTTGCTTACTCTAAGATATCTAAAGAAGGAAATATTCAAGTTTGGAAGCAGCTGGGCATGGATCCAATTCGTACAGAGGTTTGGACAGATCCTGCAATGTCAGAACCTAACAAGTTTACGGAGTACTTCGGAAACGATATTTTTGACACTTTACTTGAGGTAAAAGACGAAATTTATCCAGTCAATATTCGTGAAATATCTCCGCAAGTGTTCGATGCAGTACGTAACGATATTGTTCCAAGAATATTCCAATTTGGTGAAGATCCGGAGACAGTGATTAAAGAAGTAGCAGAAAAGCTACGTAAAAGCTAACGATAAGCTTTATAGCTTAAACGATGTAAGTTGAGATGTACTTGCAGTCACTAGCATAATCTACAGCAATAGCTCATTTCTTGCAATGCGAGCGGGTTATGTTAGTGACTCTACTTAAATCGACAGAGTGGAGGAGGGAAGGATACTTTGAAGCAGAGAAAGTCACGACTTAAAATTGGAAATTCACAGCAAATAGCACCATACATTTTTGTTGCACCATTCATTTTATCATTTATTATCTTTTTCTCTTATCCGCTGTTTCAAGCGATTTTAATGAGCTTTCAGTCTGTTTTACCAGATCAGGTTACATTTGTCGGCTTAGATAATTTCAAAAAGTTAAACAACCCAAGCTTTTACAAAGCGTTATATAACAATTTTAGATATACCATCTATACGGTTATTGTATTAATTCCTCTACCTTTAATTTTGGCTGTTTTTTTGAATTCAAAGATGATGCGGCTGAAAAATATGTTTCGCTCAGCATTATTTCTGCCAGCATTGACATCAGTTGCTGTAGCAGGAATTATTTTCAAACTAGTATTCAGTGAGCTTGATGGTGCATTAATGAATACCTTTATACAATGGCTCGGCTTTGATAGTCAAAAATGGCTCTATTATCCAGGACTGAGTATGTTTGCTCTTGTTGTTATTGCGACTTGGCGCTGGATTGGAATTAATATATTGTACTTCTTATCCGCGCTACAAAACATTCCAAAGGAGCTATACGAGGCAGCTGATATTGATGGAGCAGGCGTGTTCAGTAAGTTTTACAAAATTACAGTTCCACTGTTAAAGCCGATTACAATATATGTTTTAACGATTACTATTTATGGCGGATTTGCGATGTTCACAGAAAGCTATATGCTTTGGGGGAGCAGAGGGTCACCACAGGATGTTGGTTTAACAATGGTTGGTTATATTTATCAACAGGGATTTCAATATTTTGATTTGGGTTTTGGTTCAACGATTGGTTTAGTACTACTCGTAATTACACTTGGTGTCAGCATGATTCAATTGAAATTTATGGGCTTGTTCGGAAAGGAGGACTAGATCATGGCTGAAAAACGAAGATGGAGTTTCTCAACAGTTTTACTGTTACTATTTTTTATCATCCTGGCGGTAATGGCACTTTTTCCATTATATGCACTGTTTTTAGCATCGATAAAGCCTTCTTCCGAGCTATTTCGCTATGGTCTTAATGTGCGGCTTGATTTTGATGTGATGACACTTGCGAACTACAAAGCAATCTTTGCTGGAGAAGGCGGGTCAACTCATTATTTTTCGTGGTATAAAAACTCGATCTTGATTACTTCTTTATTTACGGTGATATGTTTATTTTTATCTTCGATGGTTGGCTACGGGCTAGCGATGTACAATTTCAAAGGAAGAAATCTTATTTTTACTCTTGTGCTCGCTGTCATGATGATTCCTGTAGAAATTATATTGCTGCCATTGTATCGATTATCTATTGATCTTTCAATTATTAACAGCGTTTGGGGAGTTATTTTACCATTTGTAGTGGCTCCGTTACCGATCTTCTTCTTCAGACAATTCGCATCAGGTATTCCGAAAGATTTTATGGATGCGGGTAGAATAGACGGTTGTAGTGAAATGGGGATTTTCTTTAGAATTATGATTCCGATGCTCGTACCTGCTTTTGGGGCAATGACGATTTTACAAGCTATGTTTAGCTGGAACAATTTCTTATGGCCTGTAATTGTATTACGCTCAACAGAAAACTTTACGCTTCCAATCGGTCTTGCTTCTTTACTATCTCCAGTTGGAAACAATTATGAGGTGCTGTTGTCAGGTGCAGTATTAAGTATACTGCCAATATTATTGTTGTTCTTAATGTTTCAAAGATTTTTTATTGAAGGGCTTACAGTCGGCGGTGTAAAGGGATAGCCTAAAATAAGAGAGATAGGTGTGAAAAATCATGCATACAAACAAAGATTCATCTCATATACTGCCGCTTAAAGAAGTTATCATTGAGGATGAGTTTTGGTCTGAATATATTAATCTTATAAGAGAAGTTGTTGTTCCCTACCAATGGGAAGCACTTAATGATAGAATTCCGGAAGCAGAACCAAGTTATGCGGTGCAAAATTTTAAAATCGCCGCAGGACTTGAACAAGGCGAGTTCGGAGGCATGGTCTTTCAGGACAGCGATGTGGCGAAATGGCTGGAAGCGACAGGATATTTATTGCAAACGAAGCCTGATCAAGAACTAGAGAACATTGCAGATGGCATGATCGATATTATTGCCAAAGCACAGCAGCCGGATGGTTACTTAAACACTTACTTTACATTAAAAGAGCCTAATCATCGCTTTACTAATTTGGCAGAGTGCCATGAGCTTTACTGTGCAGGGCATATGATTGAAGCGGCTGTTGCCTATTATGAAGCAACAGGGAAAAGAAAGATATTGGATGTTGTTTGCAAATTAGCTGATTATATCGAGACTGTGTTCGGCAATGAGCCAGGAAAACTTGCTGGATATGACGGGCATCAGGAAATTGAACTGGCACTTGTAAAACTATATCGTACTACAAAAAATAAAAAGTATTTAAATCTCAGCCAATATTTTATTGATCAGCGTGGAACAAAACCACATTTCTATGATGATGAGTTTAAAAAGCATGGAGGTCGGATTCATTTTCCAAATCTAGCTATGGCACATGATTTGTCCTATAGTCAAGCTCATCTCCCTGTGCGGGAGCAAGAGACTGCCGAAGGGCATGCTGTTCGTTTAGTGTATATGCTAGCGGCGATGGCAGATTTGGCAGCTGAAAATCATGATGAGGCCCTTCTGGTTGCATGCCGCAAGCTATGGAACAACATGGTGCATAAGCGTATGTACATTACAGGTGCTATTGGTTCTATGGAGCAAGGGGAGTCTTTTACGGCAGATTTTGATTTGCCGAATGATACAGCATATGCTGAAACATGTGCCTCAATTGGACTAATTTTCTTTGCTCATCGCATGCTACAGATTGAAGCTGACAGCCAATATGCCGATGTACTGGAAAAAGCACTTTACAATACAGTTGTAAGCGGGATGTCGAGAGATGGAAAAAGCTTCTTCTATGTAAATCCGCTTGAGGTAGAGCCGAATATCTACGGAAAAAATCATAATTATGACCACGTCAAGCCGGTGAGGCAAGGATGGTTTGGTTGTGCTTGTTGTCCACCTAATATTGCAAGGCTTCTTGCGTCACTAGGGCAATATATTTATACAAGAAAAGATCAAACCATTTATACGCATCTTTATATTGGGGGAAAAGCTACCATCGAGCTTGAAGGACAGAAGATATCTATTGAGCAGCGCTCTCAATATGCATGGAACGGCGAAGTAAGCTTTGAGCTTTCGCTAGAGCGTGCTGCTACTTTTACTTTAGCATTGCGTGTCCCTGAATGGAGCGGAAAGACTATGGTTTCTTTAAACGGAAAGGATTTGCCAGAGCAACATCTGAAGCGGGAAAAGGGCTATTTGCTACTAGAGCGTTCATGGCAGACGGGCGATATACTTGAACTTGTGTTTGACATGCCAATACGCCGTATGAAAGGTCATCCTTCGATTCGTCATACGGCTGCTAAGACTGCTTTGCAGCGGGGGCCGTTCATATATTGCTTGGAGGAAGCGGACAATAGTTCAGAACTTTACCAACTGTTGCTGCCGCGTGAAAGCGAACTGGAAGCCAGCCATGCCGCTGAATTGTTGGGTGGTATTACAGTTATTAGTGCGGAAGGTAAAAGGATGGTTCCAGGTGATTGGCAGGATGAAGCATTGTACTATGATGAGCAAGAGGTTGGCTGGAATGAACAAATCACGAAGTTAACATTCATTCCTTACTTTGCATGGGCGAATCGCGGGCTAGGGGAAATGACAGTATGGGTGAAAGAACGATAAGATCTTGAAATATTCATAATGACAATTTAGAACTTCAGGCACGCTCGGATTCTTAAGGAGAACACTTGCACATCAATAGGAAAGTATGCTATAAACAAACTAAAAATCTAAACGTTTATATTAGGATGTGTTTAATGTGTCAAGAATCGGAATTAAGGACATAGCAGAGAAAGCCAATGTTTCAACTGCAACGGTCTCATATGTAATAAATGGTACGCGAAATGTCAGTCCAAAGACAAAAGAACGTGTATTAAAGATAATTGAAGAGCTGAATTATACACCCAATGACGTTGCTAAAAGCTTGAAATCTCAGCGAACCAACATCATCGGTGTAATTGCTGAAGACGTAACGGTTTTCAATGTGCCAGAGATTATTGATGGTATCAATGAGTATGCTGATCGACATGATATGCATATTCTTTTGACCAATTTAAGGCTGCATAAGCGAGTTGGCCATAATTTCGATAATATTGATGCATATAAGAAATATGCATCAAATGCTGTAACCAATTTACTTTCCAAGCAGGTTGAAGGCATTATATATATTGGTGTGCATCCGCGTGATGTCACGGGGCTTATAGACACAAAAGGAAAGCCGATTGTATATACGTATTGCTATACAGATTCAGATATATCTATTCAATACAATGATGAGCAGGCTTCCTATGATGCAACAAAATATTTAATGGAGTATGGACATCAGCGAATTGCTATTATTAGCGGGTTAATGGATTCCTTACCATCAAGACTTAGATTTAACGGCTACTATCGTGCTGTAACTGAATTTAAGCTACCTTTTGATCCACAGTTTATCAAGGTTGGAGATTGGGGACTAGAATCAGGCTATCTTGTGACGAAGGAGCTACTGCAGCTGCAACAGCGGCCGACAGCTATATTAATTATGAACGATATTATGGTCATTGGAGCGATGAGAGCTTTGTTCGAAGCGGGACTGGAGATTCCTAAAGATATCTCTATTATCGGATTTGACAATCGGGAGTTTAGCGAATATGTTAATCCTCGAATTACTTCAATGGATTTGCCATTGCATCAAATGGGTTATAGTGCGATGGAGGCCATCGCATCTATCGTTAAAGAAGAAACAGTGGAGTGTGAAAGCAGTCCAACCTGTACACTGATTGAAAGAGACTCTGTTGCCTTACTGAAGCCTTAAACGTGAAGGAATATTAGCAGAAAAGCGTTCTGCATAACCGCAGGGCGCTAGCAAGCTCTTAATTCATTGCAAAAGTGTGTTTGAATAACTTATTTTGTGTTTTGTAGCAGATAGAATCTAAACGTTTAACCAGACAAAATATTACATTACTGTTCCTTCATAAAGAGACTATTTTTCATAAATCATCACTTATAAAAGGAGAGAGACAATATGGTATTGGCAGCAAAAATGATAATTGATAAAGATTTTGTGATTAGCAAAATTTATGATAGGATTTACGGTTCTTTTATTGAGCATCTAGGGCGAGCGGTTTATGGCGGAATATTTGAGCCCGGCCATCCGACCGCTGATGCCAACGGAGTTCGTCAGGATGTTTTGGAACTAATTAGAACGCTGAATGTTCCTATCATTAGATATCCTGGAGGCAACTTTGTATCAGGTTATGACTGGAAGGATGGGGTCGGACCTATAAGTGAGCGTCCACAAAGGTTGGATCTGGCTTGGCGCACAGTTGAGCCGAATTTATTTGGTATGAATGAGTTTGCGATGTGGGCAAAAGCAGCAGGCGCAGAAGTAATGTGGGCGATTAATCTTGGGACGCAAGGGGTAGAGGACGCCAGACAAATTATCGAGTACGCCAATCACCCGGGAGGCAGCTACTGGAGCGACCTTCGTATTAAACATGGTTTTGAGCAGCCTCATCGCATTAAAACATGGTGTTTGGGGAATGAAATGGACGGGCCGTGGCAAATCGGACAAAAAACTGCAGATGAATATGGTAGGGTTGCTGCTGAAGCTGCCAAGGCGATGCGCTTGGTAGATCCTGATATTGAATTAGTTGCCTGCGGCAGCTCATTCCTTGGCATGCCTACATTTGCACAATGGGAAGCAACTGTTTTAGAGCATACCTATGAGCATATTGATTACTTATCGCTTCATCAATACTATGGAAATGCAGAGCAGGATACCGCTACCTATCTTGCACGTTCCTTGCAAATGGATCAGTTTATTGACAGTGTTACTGCAATTTGCGATTATGTGAAGGCGAAAAAACGTAGTAAAAAAACAATGAAATTATCATTTGACGAATGGAATGTATGGTTTCACACCTTAAATTCGGATAAGCAGATACAACCATGGCAAACTGCACCAGCGCAGCTGGAGGACATTTATACAATGGAGGATGCACTTGTTGTTGGTACCATGATTATTAGTCTGCTGAAGCATTCAGACCGTGTAGGCATGGCTTGCTTGGCACAACTTGTCAACGTCATAGCACCCATTATGACCGAAACGGGCGGAGCGGCATGGACTCAAACGATCTATTATCCGTTTATGCACGCCTCCTTGTATGGAAGAGGAAATGCACTAATCCCACTTATTCAGTCTCCTAAATACGATACGAAGGAAATTACTGATGTTCCTTACCTAGAGGCAATTGCTGTTCATAATGAAACTACTAGTGAAGTTACAATTTTTGCTGTAAATCGCAGTTTAACGGACAAATTATTGTTGCAAATGGATTTGCGGAGCTTTGGTGTGGTAGCTCTTATCGAGCATCTAGTGCTGGAGCATGATAGTTTAAAGGCTGTAAATACTGCTAAGATGCAAGCTGTAATGCCTCATGCTGGAGGTAATGCACGAGTTGAAGATCGAAGTGTTACTGGAAGCTTAACAGTAGCTTCATGGAATGTTATTCGATTGAAAGTATATTCATAGATTTGAGTCAATAATTTGTTCATTTAGAGCTGAGCTAGAACCCAACATAAATGATGTTTGCAAGAAGTGACTGTATTCAATAAAAAGACAGTCTCTTTTTTTGCATAGGGAAAGAAGAAAAACGTTAGTTTATTGTGTAGTTAATAACTAATACAAAGTACATAACGAAAAAGGAGTGAGGGCTTGAAACGGCTTCGTAATGACGCTTTTGAAATACACCTGTCACCACAAGGCACGGTGGAATCCTTAATATTAACAGACGATCCGGAAAAGATGAACTGGGTAATTGATTTACAATATGTAAGGGATGCGGGGTACTCTAATCAGGATAAACGGTTTGGACAGTGGAGTGCTATTATTAATGATGAAGTAATTGAGAGCGTAAATCTGCAAACACATATTGAAGTTGCAGATGACAATTTAGCTATTGTTACTTTTTTACATGATAAATTTAATGTTAGGTATGAATATGTACTAAATATTAATGGTGAATGGAAATGGAACATTCGTTGTTCAAATCTGACTAATTATCCTTTAACGGTAACTGGATTTCATAGCTGGTTTTCTCTAGCGTACATCATGTTCCGTGATCCTGATGTACTGAGAAACATGAAACATTCTTGTGCAGTATTCCCTCACTTGGGAGGGGACTTTGCCAAATTTGCAGCTATGCGTAGAAACAATGAGGCTCCTCATCTTGCCGTATACAGTACTGGAGAGCCAGTCGCAGCCTTTGGTACGTATTGCAGTTATGTAAATCGTTTTTTGGAACAGGTCTCACCATCATTGGATGGAATGCTTTACCATCGATTATCATTAGTTGAGGATGGAAGTTCGATGGAGCAGTCAGCAGATAGTGATTGGATCTACGGCGGAGAGTACTCATCTATTATCCTTGAACTTTCAGACGAAAGAGAATGGTCATTTGTATTCACGTCATTTAATGAGCAAGATGAGTTTTATAAAAAGGCGAAAAAGTATGGACATCCACATTGGACATATTCGCCTGTTACGACTACTGAAGGGAAATTTTTTGCTGAAGTGAATTTGCCAGAAAAAGATACTTTGCATTCAGTTAAAATTTTAAGCGTAATAGACAAAGTGGGCACTGTTAAGGAAACTGATATCTCAAATGAATTTAAGATTGTTTCTGATGAGAAATCTAAACGTTTACGTGCAGTCCTGCCACTGAAATCAGCCGGGGAAATTAAGCTAGTAGCAACACTAAATAACGGAAAATGCGATGTACTAGTTGGAAATGTTCTTGAGCCCATTCATCATATACTCGAGGAAAGAGCCGCATGGTTATGTGAAAATAGTTTTAATACTACGCAAAAAACTCGCCCATACGCATTTTTGCCATTATCGAATCAAGGAGAATCGCTTGGGAAATTATCATTTATCTTGATGAAAAATCTACTATCGTCGCCTGTGCCGGCACAAATTAATAAAGTTGAAACATCTGCGTTTCTTGATATCAAACATCATTGGTTTGAAACTGGAGATTTTATGAACCCCAAACCGCTATACGGTTCTTTTTACCGAATTTATGATTTTGATTATATTGGACATGTATATTATTTATTGTCTAAAATTGATAAATCACTTCTGAGTTATAACGATCCACAAGTTTATTTATCTTGGGCTGCTCAAGTGATGTGCATGAGGTTGGATCCAAATTGCCATCGAAATAAACGTGAGAAAGAAGAATCCCAGCTAGTAGGTGTATTTATTCTTTATATTAGTGACTTGTTAGAGGATCTTAAAAAGAATAAGTCCTTGTATTGGTATGATAAGCTTAATAAGCTGTGGCTAGATTTGGTGAAAGGGTTAAAACAAGGTTCACAAGGATACCAAGGAGCTGTAACGGAGCATTTCTATGATAATGCTGGGTTTGGACTTACTTGTGAAGCATTAAGCCTTGCCAAATTAACTGATGAGGTAAAATTGTATGCTCCGCTACTTATTGCGAATATAGGATTTAGTAATGATTACAGAGCTAATGCTCCGGATCGTTGGTGGGAAGCACTATCCTTTATGACGCATTCGTTATGGGGTGGATTAGTAGCAGGTGCTGCACGATCCTCCTATGAAACAATTGGAGACACACGGTTACTGGAAGCCGGTTATCGAGCAACAATGACTATGTTTAATTGTTATGATTGGAATGTCCAGTCGACAACTCGCAAACTGAAGCCAGGTGAGGCAGCTTCTACGTATAGTATTGCTGCTCCAAATTTAAATATGCCCGAACTTTCTAGAAACCGATTCGGACAATCTATTTTTAAGAAATCAAGCGACCCATTATTTAGTAGTCTCTTTTCGAATATCGAAGGTGACGATTGGGATATGGGAGAAGAACTCGTTGCTTATATGCTTGGTTTTGGTTCGACGACATATCTATATACAGATGACACAGGGAATCTAAGGTGTGTAAATGGTTTTATTGAGCCAATCGAAAAGGGTTGGAAGATTACTAGTTATGCTGCATATCCAACCAGATATGTTATGTTGGAAAAAGGACTCACATTCGTTGCGAAAACTGGAGAAAACGTCAAAAGTGTATTATTTATAAATGGCAAATTTGAAAGCGCAGTAATTAATATATAAGAAGAGTTATCTAGTATAAAAAAACCGAAAGTTGGCAATATAATGTGAACTGCACCCCAGTTGTTAGACACATCTAACAACTGGAGGTGCAGTTTTTCTATCGTAGTTCAGGCTTTCGAAATTCTCTTTTTCGATAGTTTGCTGGTGAGATACCTTGTTTATTGGAGAAGACAGACGAGAAATATGCAGGATTGCTAAATCCTAATTCATCAGCTATACGAGCAATCGACCAATCCGTTTGAATAAGAAGTTTTTTTGCTTGTTCGATACGATATTGCAGTAAGTAATCAATAGGGGTTACAAGATAGACTTTTAACATGCATTTGGCTAAGTAGTTGGGATGATAGTTAAATTCGGCCTTTAATACCGAATTTGTGATCTTTGAGGTATAGTTTTGACGAATAAACAATTCAATTTTTTCAGCAAGATGTATAGCTGTTGAATTGATTGACATCGCTGACTCATAGTTTATATTTTGCATAAAAGTTTGGAAGACAGTTTGTTTTTTCCAATTGCGAAGTGAACGAGGATCATTATCTAAGGAACAAAATTCAGTAAGATCATTCATTGATTTGCTCGACAGCTTTAATTTCTTTGGTATAAAGATTGAGCTAACTTCACAATGGTTGAGATAAGCTTGCTGTTTATGTTTTTCAAATATAGTAACTTGGTTTTCATAGCACTCGTCGATGCTCTTCATTTCATCCCATGCTCCAAATGTTTGAAAATGGATCCAAGTGATTTCCGTCTCTTCTTCACATGGGGCAGTACCATAATGATGTGCATCGGGTCTTAATATCATTGCTTCATTTTTGTGTAAAATCCACTCATTATCGTTTTCTCCTATGAACAACTTTCCTTTTGTGATGATAATAATATCAAATACATTAATTGAATAACGGCTTACATGTCGCTCTCCCGGCAAGAAAGTATGTTTCCCACTGTCAATAAAATAAGGAATAGGTGGAGTTACAAAGTGCATGATTAAATCAGACATAATTATCCCCTCACTTTGAGCTGTAATGGTCACATTTTCAATTTGGTTATAAATCGTTTTCGATAGCTTTAAAGTTTAATTGTCGAATGGTGAAAAAACGTAAAATAACAAGAATATCTAAACGTTTCACTAAATGAAGTTTGGTATTTGTGAAATTATGTGAACTTCGAGTAAATAAGAGACTTTGGTATCAAAATAACATATTTCGATATAACATTCAAACATAAAAATATAGGTTGAAATTTCGTAAATATAGGTTGGGATTTTCGTTATTCAATGTAAATTATAAGTGATACAATTAAGTAAGCGTTTCCACTTAGTTTTAAGTGAGTATTAATCATCCAATATACTTGGGCCTGAAGCTAAACGATTAACTTGACACTTGAATGCCCTAAAGGGAGGAGTCAAACCGAATAATTTTACTGAATGCTTTAAGATTGGTAACAAAACTAAAGCGAATTATGAAGGGAGATCGGGGTCAATGAAAAAAGGAAAGAAAATTGGGGTAGGCCTTATCTTGGCTACATTATTAATGATTGCTGTTGGATGTGGAAACAATGGGGGCAACACCGTATCGCCAGGATCAGAAACTGTAAAACCATCTGAAACGTCTTCTTCCAAAACGGAAAAGGTGAAAATTATTTATTCGATGTGGGGTAGTGCTGAAGAAGGGAATACGACACAGACAGTTGCAGACAAGTTTAATGCTTCTCAAGATAGAATTGAAGTGGAAGTGCAAGCGATTCCTTGGGAGAACTATATGACAAAATTAAATACACTTGCAACAGCAGGTCAATTGCCAGATACAGGGATGATGCAGGAGGGCGGTGTCATTCAATGGTCGTCTGAAGGTATGTTGAATGATGTAAGCGCTATGTACGAGGGAAGCGATAGCAAGCCACTAGACAGCTTAGCCTACAAATATGAAGGCAACACCGTAGCATATGCTGCAGCCAATGAAATTCTGTTGCTCTATTATAACAAAGACATGTTCGATAAAGCTAACGTACCTTATCCTCCATCTTCACTTGATCAAGCATGGACATGGGACGAATTCGTAGCAACTGCAAAGAAACTGACGATCGACAAAAACGGTAAACATCCTGGTGAGGATGGCTTTGATTCACAGAGCATCGTTCAATTTGGTGCTTCTATCGAAAACCTTCCATGGCAGCTGGAAACATGGGCAGTAAGCAATGGCGGAGGTTTCTACAATGAAAATGGTACAGAGGTTAGGGTCGGGGAAGAGGGTAGCATCGAAGCAATTCAGAAAGTCGCTGATCTATACTTGAAAGATCATGTTGCCCCGTTGTCCGTCGGACAGACCGATGACGGTATTCAGCGAACGATCATTGCTGGCACTGTCGCTATGGCAACGAATGGTCAATGGAACATAGGAACTAGCTTAAATACTGCAAAAGAAGAAGGATTGAACTATGGCGTAGCCGTATTGCCTTATATGAAGGATAAGGTCACCCTCAATACAGGTGGAGCTAACGTCGTATTCTCCCAAACTAAGCATCCTGAAGAGGCGATGGAGTGGCTAAAATGGTACAATTCCGAAGAAAACAACTGGGCACTCATCTCATCTGGTATATGGATGCCGACTCTAGATAAGTGGTATAAGGATGAAGAACTTACACGAAAATGGGTCGAAAATCCAAACTTCCCTCCGTATGATGAATACAAGTCAGCAGTTGTCGACTACGCACAGTCCTCTGCTGCGAGACCTGCTTCGTGGTTTTTTACGAATAATACTACGGACTTTAACACTTTGCTCGGATCAATTTTGGGGGATGTATGGACAGGAAAAACTACCGCTAAGGACGCTATCACCAAAAATCTCGATGCTTTGAAAGCTGCTAACAAAGGCAACAATTAAAAGATAGGTTTAAGCTTCTGATGTAACTTTTCGTTACTAAGAAGCTATCAATAAACACAAGAAAAGTTTTAGGGATGGCCGTTATTGTGAAGTAACGGTCATTCTTTACAGATGAGGTGGGGAGCGAAATATGGAAACCATTAATAAGCCACAGAAGCGCCGTTCCCGTATTTATTCCAGTGAGGCACGCGTTGCTTATATATGTTTGATTCCTGCATTTTTAGGGTTATTTCTACTTACTTATTTACCTCTATTAGGGGTGTTAGGGATCAGTTTGACGAATTGGACTGGGTTGAAAAGTCCCGAGTTCGTAGGCTTCGATAATTATATTAAAATATTTACTACCGATCCTTATATTAAAGACTCTATTTTCGCAACGATCTATTTTGCTATTTTATCCGTAGTCGGAAGCATGATATATTCGCTATTTATTGCGATGTTACTGAATCGTAAAATTCCTGCGAGAGGTTTTTTCAGAGCTGTATTTTATGTTCCATATGTTTTACCATCCGTAGCGATCTACGTAGGATGGTCATGGCTTTACGAAGGGAATTTCGGTTTTTTTAACTATCTCCTCTCGGAAATGGGCTTGAAAAAAATTCTCTTTATCGCCGACTCCAGCTATGTCGTTCCTTCTCTTTCATTGATTTCTGTTTGGCTGGCGGGAAACTTGATCGTTATCTTTTTAGCCGGACTTCAGAACGTTCCGAGTGTATACCATGAAGCAGCGGAAATGGATGGTGCAAACGGCTGGCAACGCTTTCGTCATATTACTTTACCGTGTATGACGCCGATTATTTTCTACAACTTGTTATTGAGCTTGATTGCTAACCTCCAAGTCGTTACGCCGGCACTTGCATTAACAAATGGTGGCCCAGGCAATTCTACTAGATTCTTAACTTATCTGATGTATGATCAAGCATTTGTAAATTATAAGATAGGTTATGCTAGTGCAACTACTGTAATCATTTTTGCTATTCTTGCGGTCTTTGCAGTTGTGTTGTTCAAGACATCCAATCTGTGGATTTACAATGAAGGAGGCGACGACAAATGAGTGTAATCGTATACGGCAGATTAAGAAGCCAGAAACGCAAAAACATAACAATGAACATTATAACTTTTGTCGCCGTCGTTATGTTTGCAATTCTAGCACTATTCCCTATCTGGTGGATTTTTCGCACGTCTCTCATGAGTAACGCTGAGATTTACAGATATCCGCCATCTCTTATACCGGAAAATTGGTTGTTTTCAAATTATGAGAAAACGCTAGAGATATTTAAATTTTGGAAATACCTATGGAACACGATGTTGATTATCGTTCCATCCTGTTTGGCAGGAACATTTACTGCTTCTATATGTGGATATGCCTTTGCAAGATTACGTTTTCGGGGTAAAAATTTTATCTGGGCACTTTGCGTAGGTTCAATGCTTTTACCTGCGATGGTAACGCTTATACCGCTGTATATCGGTTGGACACGAGGCCTTGGATTCAATGATAGTTATTGGCCATTAATTCTGCCTTATTTTTGCGGCGGAGGTGCATTTAATATCTTTTTGATTCGCCAGTTTATTATGTCCATTCCAAGAGAGCTTGACCAAGCGGCAACGATCGATGGGGCTGGATACTTCCGCATCTTGTTCAGTATCATCATGCCAGCAATTCGGCCAGCGATGATCGTCGTCGCGTTGTTTATTTTCATTGGATTATGGAATGATCTGCTTCAGCAGATGATTTACATTAATTCGAGCGATAAATATACAATTGCACTTGGATTAACCAACTTTAGAGGCCAATTAAAAAGTGACTGGTCGCTGACGATGGCCGCAACGTGCTTATCCTTTGCCCCAGGCGTTATCTTCTACCTAATTGGTCAAAGGTACTTTGTAGAAGGAATTACTCTGACTGGATTAAAAAATTAGTTCAGTCAGAGGAAGAACTTTTAATTGATTTATAATAATAAATTTACCAATGTGTAAACAGGAGGTTATTATGAAAACGATTACAAAGAAACTGATTCCACTAATAATTGCACCGCTGTTGCTTGTTCAAACGCTCCCACTAGGGATGGGTAAAGCATCTGTGGCGTCCGCAGCCAATGATGATATCTCAAATGCCAGTCTTTCTGCCAAAATCGGTGATTTAGGACAGATTGCAGAGCTGTATATCAATAATAACCCTACAAACAAAAAAGGTAATCCTGTCAATTTTGTACTGCCTAACAACACGTCGCCGCAAAACAATGTCCAACATCAGTGGATGGGCGAGATGATTTTTTCTTACCGCACCGGTGACAATGAACAATTTCCTGACAACAGGGATGGTTTTGTAGAGGTTGATACCAATAAAACATTGGCTGCTGGAGGTTCAACAACCTATTCTAATATCAATCCTAATAATCCTTATATTGAGAAAACGACTTCAATGGACGGCAACAAAGTAGAGGTCAACTTTATCGGACAGAGTCTGGACTCCACAGCTCAGAGGGCGATGAAAGGGTTTGACGTGAATTCTGTGTTTGATATGGACACGGAAGATGGTTCGATGTTATGGGAAATTACTTTGAAAAACAAAAGCAGCAAATTTATTGAATTCGGTGATGTCGGCTTGCCGATGCCATGGAATAACAAATATTTAAATGTATCAGATACGTATGACAATCGTGTTACAGTACATAACTTTGCCGGTGCTGACAGCGGGTATTCCTATGCCATCCGCACGAGCGGTGAAGGAAACTTCATGATGTTCACCCCGGTGCCGGAAAGCGGCGCACGCATTGAATATGTTGATTATTGGTTGGGTGATACGGGCGAACTGCGTAATGGAAGTACTTACTCAAACTGGGTTGGTGACAGCGGCGGCTGGTTTCCGGGGCTAAATGTTCTATATATCCACTCCAAGGATATTCAGAAAACCGGACGTGGATATTTTAGCGATGCCACAAGCCTGATTTTGGGACCAGATGAGGAGAAAACGTATCAATTTAAATTTTCAGCGGTACGAGCAGGTGACAACGATCCGCAAATGAATGCGACAAGTCCAAATAATGCTTCTAATTCTATGGAAGATCGTGAGGCAAACTTTCGCTCTATTCTGTATAAATCAGGCATGATTGATGCTGTAGCACTGCCCGGTTTCCAGACTGCGATCAATATGCCTACCAAGCTGGCTCTGCACTATGATGACAGCAAAATTAATGTAAAGACGATAGAAATTCAATCGGTTCATGAGAATGATCCTTTTGACGAAACACATATCCCAGTTATCAAGTCTGGCCAGACCAGAGAAAATATGGTCAATAATACCCGTGGCGGTCGCGGACTTCCTGGCGGGAATCCGGGTTATTCAGAATCCGTACAGTTTGTGGAAACTAAAATAATTAACGGAGAACAGTATCATATCTATTCGCTCACTTTTGACAATATCGGCAATAACAGCGTTCGTGTGGAATATGAGTTAGAAAACGGTAGCGAACTTATGGACAAATTTACCCAATTTGAATTCAATGTTCTGACTGAACTTGACGAAACGGTGCAAGCCCACTCTGAATTTATGGTGGACGTGACACAAGACAAGGACCCGAGTAGTCCTACCTTTGGCATCTACCGTGACCATTATCTTACAACCGGTATTGACATGGTGACTAGTCATTGGGGAGATGATTGGAGCCACGATAATATCAACTTCATGGCTATGAAGAATTATCTTGATCCAGATGCTGATGAAATTCGCTCAATGGAAAACTACCTGATCGACTTCATGTGGAATAATTATATGAAAAATACGCAAAAAACTTTTATGGTTGCAAACTACCTTAAAGATTCAGGTATTTACACAAATTCAGAAAAACCTTATGTACGGACGTTTTCTGAAGCGATGGAAGCTACTGGTTTTTTCAACATGTATCGGGTCCAAAAAGCATATCCCAATCTAATAGAGTATCGCGAATCTCCGCAATACTATTTGGAAAAGGCTTATGGCATATACTATAACCGTGTCTCTGCTGGTGCAATCGGATTCTACGGTGAACAGCAAATTCCAGATATGATTGAAGCGCTGAAAGAAGAGGGAATGCTGACTGAGTATGAGAATCTGAAAAAGAGGTTTGCCAAAGACAAAGCAACGAGCGTGACAAACGCCCAATATCCTTATGGATCAGAATTCGAATATGACAATACTGGCGAAGAAGGCGCCTATGCCGCGGCCAAGGCGATGCGAACATACTACCCTGAGGATCCTAAGGCAAGCGCTGCCTTAAAAAGCATGGAAATGGATGACTTGAAGACTCGTGCTATGCGGGGGATTCAGCCTACCTGGTACTTTTATTCTGTACCGGTATTCCGTGCAGGTGAAGGTTGGTGGAACTTCCAATATACTGCTTCCTTGGCAGGATCTATTATGGATGACTGGCTCCGTTACGATGGTAGTGATAGAACACAAGACCAGGCTGCTATCGCACAGCAGCGCAACTATGCAGCGAAGATTTCAAACTTTAACGCCGTCAATATGGGGCAGATATCAGCACAGTCCATAGGAGGTATCGCATGGAGATATAATGCTCAAAAAGGGGGGACTGGTACAAAAGACGTATACGATGGTGGTACGCGAGTTATGAACAACGGCTGGCAGGACTTTTCTGGCGAATCAGAGGAAGGGCTCTATGGCTCGCTATTGCGTATCAGTTCTGATATTGTCACCGATCCGGTGTTTGGGCTCTTCGGGTATGGAGCTTTGGTCACTGATGAAAGCGGTAGTTACCATATTACACCAAAGGACGGTTTTGGTAAGCGTATCAACCTAATCGATGAAAAAATTTACCTAGTCTCGGAAAGCGATAAAATTGAAAGTGCACAGATTCAAAAAGACGGCAGCGCATATACACTGCATATCTCGAATCTTGCTAAAAGTGAGCACGCTTCAAGGATTACTTTTGATGGAGCGGGAGTAGAAAATGGTTATTATACAATTAAGTTAGATGGTGTAGATGCAGGACAGTTCTATGCACAGAACAATAAAGGTGTAGCTATGTTCCAAATGAGCAATGCGTTAACGGCTGAAGTGACCATTGAAAAGTTAGACACGGGTGAAAACAAAGCCCCTCAGGTTACTGCAGAGGTGGCGACGGAAAACCCACAAGCTGTGCTTCCATTTATGATGGACGGAATTGTGACAGATGACGGCGCACCGAATGGCGCGTTGACCTACCAATGGGAAGTTGTCAGCACTCCGGAAGGTGGCAGTCTGAACATTACTAATCCTAAGTCAACAACTACAAAAGCAGTTGGTACCAAAGGAGGCTCATATACAGTTAAACTCACCGCAAATGATGGGCAATTGACTGGATCTTACGAACTGACCTTTGTGTTAGCCGCACCGCCGGAAAAACAGCCGCCAGTCATTGGCGATGTGACTGTAGTTAGGGATGACTCGAATAATAGTATTCTTATGTTATCCGGTGCAGCAACTCCGGATCCGATTTACAGTGCGGTATTTGATCCCGAATTGACTTATAGTTGGACTGTCAAGCAACAACCGGCGGGCACTGCGGATATTACTATTGTCAATGGCGACAAAGTAAATGCAATCACCCGCGTTAGCAAGGCGGGAACCTATGTGTTCACCTTTACAGCGGCTGATGAAGACAAGGCAGCGAGCAAGGATGTAACAATTGAAATCGCTGAAGACACGGATGGCTCATACCGGGCAATCAGCGTTGTGACACAAAAGGGCACAGCCCCGACACTTCCTAGTCAGGTAGATGTTCTGACTGATGATGGATATGTGCAGAGTGGGATTGTATGGGATGCGGTTGATCCAGCCCAATATGCGAATGAAGGTGTATTCGTAGTCCAAGGTAATATGACAGACAGCGAAATTAAGGTGAATGTCACTGTATATGTCGTGAAATCACAACCATTAAACAATGCACTGACTGCAACACCTTCTGCCATTATCAATACAGTTAATGACCTAGGTGGAGTAAAAGGCTTAAATGATGGATTTGATCCCACTAGATCGAGTGATACCAGCCAAGGTGCTTGGCATAACTGGCAAGGAGACCAGGGCGGGCCTGCATGGATCAAGTATGAATGGAGTGAAGCTTTCCTAGCCACTTCGATGGATGTATATGTCTTCAGAGACAGCGGTGGAAGTTTCCAACCGACTGATATGAAGCTCCAACTTCGTGATGAGAATGGAGAATGGTACACACCTAGAGCAATAAACGGACTTGGCAATGAATTGAATAAATACAACACAACCACTTTTGAGCCTGCCTATATTACAGGCGCTCGTATTGACATGAAACCTGTTACCGTTGGAAGCGGTATTCTAGAATGGAAGGTAAATGGATATACAGGCGGGACAGGGACAGACAAGACGGAGCTGGCAAAAATTAATAATTTTGCAAATTCATTAAAAGCTGCGAACTTTACTGGTCAAGGTCTAACACCGATTGCTGATGCCAAGATGGCTGCTTCCGCTATGATTGCAAACAAGGATGCTACAGAAGAGGAAGTTGCACAGGTGATTGAAAAGCTACTGACAGATTTGCAGTTGCTCACTCCACTCAATAATAATGCGGCGTTTTCGGCAATTGTCACAGCCAGTTTCACTTCGACTTGGGAGAGTCTTCCCGCAATCAATGACGGGTTAAAAAATGCTCCAACCAACCCTCATTGGGGTACCTGGGGCAATGCAGGCTCTTCGGAATGGGTGCAATATGATTGGCCGCAAGGTGCAACAATCCAAAGTTCAAATTTGATGGTGTGGACTGATGGAGGCGGTATAGCAGCACCTACAAAGTTGGTGTATTCTTACATTCCGAAAGATAGCAGTACGAATGCATGGGTAACATTAGATACCATTTCTACAGGCATCATAGCTTCAGCTACGCCAGTGGGTTCCTCAAATATATATGGAATTGATCCGGTTCTGGAAGTTAAAGCGCTACGTGTTACGATGACAAAGAAAGCAAATAATGGTGAGGGCGTTGGCTTATGGGAATGGGAAGTTATCCAACCGGTGATCAAACAGGATCAGACGGCACCGACAACACCGACAGGAGTTGCACCGACAACTAGCGTTGGAAATGACGGAAAGCTCATTGGTGTAACAGCGTTCATGGAATATAAGAAGGAAGGTACGGAACAATATACTGCAATTACAGGAGTAGAGGTTACAAACCTTACTGCTGGCAAATATTTTGTCCGGTATATGAATACTGATTCCCTGAATGCCAGCCCGGATAAGGAAGTTGTGATCCCAGAATGGCAGAAGCAAGATCAGGCAGCTCCAGATAAAAGTGAATGGACGATTACAAACGCTAATTCGGATACCAATACAAAAGGTAAGATAGAAGGCGTAAACGACACTATGGAATATCGACAGCTAGGCGAGGTAAGTTATTTGCCTATCAGCGACACAAGCATTGATAATCTAGAGCCAGGCAGCTATCAAATTCGCTACGCAGCGACAGACGAGTTAAATGCAAGTCAGTCAGTAACCGTGGAGATTCGTAATGATGCCAAGGAAGACAGGGATGCACCAAACTCGGATGATCTAGTCATTACGCCACCTACAATAGCAGGTGGAAACGATGGAAAGATTGAAAATGTAACTGTTGAGATGGAATACCGCAAGGTAGATGGCGGTGCATACACGCCGATCAGCGGAACTAGTATCGAAAATCTAGAAGCAGGTAGCTATGAAATAAGGTACGCAGAGACAGGTACGGAGAATCCAAGCTTCACAATCGTAATTGTAATACCTGACGGTGCCAAGCAGGAGCAAGGTCCACCGGCTAGCACAGAAGTTAGAGGTGTGAATGTTAGTGAGAGTGGTGCTATGGACGGAAAGATAACTGGCGTAGTGTCCACGATGGAATACCAGAAACAAGGAGCTGATTCAGGCGACTGGTCTGCTATCACAGGCGTAGAGATTGTAAATCTTGATATCGGAACCTATTATGTGAGATATAAGGAAACTGCAACTCACAACGCGAGTGATTCTCTGACGGTCATCATAAGCAATTCGGATGTTGGCCCAACTGATCCAGAACTTGAAGAAGTAACGGGAGTAAAAGTAACGGCTGGTAATAGAAAATTAACGATTACATGGATAAATCCGTCATATGAGGACTTTGACCACGTTATGGTTACAGGAGCGGGGATAGTTGCACAAAACATTGGTGGAGGAGCTAATAGTGCAGCGATCACCGGGCTTGTAAATGGAACTACCTATACAATAACTTTGCAGACCGTGGATAAAGCAGGCAATATTTCGGCAGGCATTAATGTAAGTGGAAAACCAGTGGCTTCTGCACCGTCTCCGACACCAACATTGCCACAGACACCAGATCCTGTGACTAATAAAGTTGATGGAGATACGATTAAGGTTGAGCTTCCAAAGGTGGATGAAAAGACTGGTATAGCAGCAGCACCAATCAGTCAGGATGACATCAATAAAGCTCTGGAAAATGCAAAAGGAGACAACGACGGTGTACAGACTATAAGGGTGGAAATACCGCAAACAGAGGGAGCTAGTGCCTATGCTGTTGATCTTCCACAAATTGTATTAACGTCAGATCAATCAAATGTGAAGGTGGAAATTGTTACGGAATTCGGAACAATGCTCATACCTTCAAATATGCTCAAAACATTAGAAACTGGTGCAAAAAGTATTGAACTGACTATTGGAATGGCGGACACTTCAAAGCTTGATTCTGACCTAACAGATGTGATAGGCAATAGACCTGTAATTGAATTGAGTGTCAAAATAGATGGAACAGCAGTAGCAGGGAACAGCTTGAATGCACCGGTGGAGATAAAAATACCTTACACGCCTACTTCTGAGGAGCTGGAAAACTCTGAATATCTTGTTGTTTGGTATATTGATGAAAACGGCAAGCATGTTCAAATAAACAATGCTGAATACGACGCTGATGAAAAAGCTATCGTATTTACAACGACTCATGTTGGTAAATACGCAGTTGCTTACACCAAGAAAAGTTTCAGTGATGTAACAAAGAATTCATGGTACGAAACCGCAGTTGAAACGATGGCTTCCAAGGGCTATATAGACGGTACAACGGATACAAGCTTCAGTCCTAATAACAACATTACAAGGAGTGAATATCTGGCATGGCTTGTGAGAACATTGGGACTTACAGCGGAATTTAACACAAACTTCAGTGATGTGCTGGAAACCAACAAGTATTATAACGAAATAGCAATTGCCAAAGCTCTTGGAATAACCGTAGGCTACAATGGAAAGTTCAATTATGAAGCGGAAATTACAAGGCAGGACATGGCTGTCATGACGATAAGAGCATTGCAGGCAGCAAATAAAGCATCGCGGATCGGTACTGCTGATGACCTTAACAAGTTTACCGATGCAGACAAATTAGCAAAATACGCATCGGAAGATATGGCTACTATGATTAAGATGGGCTTTATAAACGGGCAGGGCAATAATATATTGAGCCCTACCGGTGCGACAACCAGAGCAGAAGCTGCACAGGTTCTGTATAATATTTATTTGCAGCAATGATGATTAAGTATAACTAATGACTATCCAATAAGTATTTAAAATGAAAATGGTATGGAAAACGCAATGTTGCGTGTTTCCATACCATTTTCTACGATTAATCTAATAGATATCTATAATTTGAAGAGTGAAAACCTATTAATTAATAGGTTGAAATAAACTATTGGATGTACTATACTTTTGTTTATATTTTCCAATTATATCCTTTGATTGAAATTATTAAATGATTATCCAAATCAGTAGAGTAGAAGGAGGAACAGGCATGCTAGAGATGGATGCGGTATTTAGTGGCAAGGTTGATACTAGACCAGAAGAAGTAGGGTATGACGAGCAGACACTGACGCGACTGGATCGTCACTATAGTGATTTGATTGGCAGAGGTGCGATACAGGGGGCAAGTTATCTAATTTCCAGAAAAGGACAAGTGTTAGCTCATCGTTCGTTAGGTAAACTTCGTCCGGCAGTGGATAGCGGGGACCTGATGCCTGATTCTATTCGTAAAACATATTCCATAACAAAAGCATTTACTGCTGTGGCGATCGGCCAATTAATAGATAGAGGGCTGCTGTTTCTAACTCAATCCGTAAGTAGTGTGCTACCAGAACTTGACACAGATAAACATAGAGAGATCACTATTTTCCACCTGCTAACTCATACATCAGGTTTACGAGGTGATCCTGGATTTTATACAGAACCTTATGAATTACCTTGGTTTGAATGGATGGCAAGGGAACATAAGAAACATGATAGCAATTCTAACTGGATTAAAATCATCTTGGCGGGACCACTGCAAAACATGCCCGGTAAGGAATGGATTTACTCGACGAGCGCATATGCACTGTTGGGAGCGATTATTGCCAAGGTGTCAGGTAGATCATACGAACAATACATACATGATGAAATATTGCAGCCGCTCGGAATGGAGAATAGCTTTTTTACAATACCTTCGGCGTACAAAGAGAATGTGTGCGTGACAAACGAATGGGAAGAGAAGCAGGTGTATACTCCTAAAGATCGCGATACAGATGCACCACCACAGGCAGGAAATGGATTGTATTCTACCTTAAATGATTTGTGGAAATTCGGACAAATGATGCTGAATGGCGGGCAATTAAATAGTAAGCGCATTCTTTCTACACGTGCTGCTAAACTGCAAACAACCAATTATTTGCAAGGCATCGTTCACCAGGGTTGGGGAAGCAATCAAAAAAATTACGAGTATGGACTTGGTTGGTCACTGGAGCATTATGATCTGTGCAGTAAGGGGACCTTCTCCCATGAAGGTTTTGGCCATTGTGGACTGTATGTAGATCCTATAGAGGAGCTTGTATTTGTGTTCTTTGTGCCTTCCCAGAAAGGTTATATGCCTGAATCGGTGATTACGCCACGTGCAATTGTATGGTCGGGAATACGCTAACTGCTGTAAAAGCTTGAATAATGAAGAAGAAAATAGATGTACGACGGAGGGATTCCTATGTTGGAAACTGAAGCATCAAGACGGAACGAATGTGAGGATTCGCGATATGATACTGAGGTAGTATTACGTCTAGAGCAGCATTTCGCTAAATTGGTCGAAGATGACAAAATACAATGTGCTTCTTATCTATTGTCCCGGAATGGACGGTTTTTTGCGGAAGGGGCATTAGGGAAGCTTCATTACAATGGATCGGATAAGATGCAAACGGATTCGATACGGCGGATAGCTTCTGTTACCAAGCTCTTCACTGCTGTGGCCATCTTTCAATTGGTGGAGCGCGGAACACTATTTCTACGTCAGCCTGTTGGGGACTGGATCGAAGAGTTCAAGAATCCGATGTACGAGAAAATTAATTTAATCCACTTACTTACCCATACGTCTGGCGTACAAGCAGATCCCGCTTATTATTTGGAGCCTTATCCGATGAGCTGGTGGGATATTATGTTTGCCTTCCAGCCAGAAACAGAGGGACCTGATGCGATTGCTGAGCCTGAAGAGTTAGAGAAGCAACGTCAAACGTCATGGATTCGTGCTGTATTATCTGGAAAACCACTCTCACAACCAGGTGAGCAATGGAACTATTCTTCAGCAGGGTATTCGCTGCTCGGTGAAGTTATTGCCAGAGCCAGTGGTATGTCCTACGAGAAATATGTTATTGATAATATAGCAATTCCGCTTGGTATGAAACACACCTTCTTCGATGTGCCAGATGAGCTACATACAGAGGTATGTGTTATTAACGAGCACGAGGCTTCGAGACTAGAGTATAAAGCTAGACAGTATGTACCACCACGTGCAGGTGGGGGACTATATTCCACTTTAGCAGATCTGTTTCGTTTCGGACAAATGCTGCTAAACGGTGGAACGTTGGATGGAGTACGAGTTTTGTCCCGCAAATCAGTGGAGAAGATGACAAGCAATGCATTTGATAAAGGAGTAAACTCTTTTTGTTGGGGTGGAAAACTGAAAGATATGACCTATGGTCATGGTCCCTCCTTGATCGGGGAAGGTGACTGGATTACGGATGGGACGTTCGGACATGAGGGAGCTGGACGTTGCAAGCTACTGTTAGATCGCGAGCATAATGCTGTTATGTTATTTTTTGTTCCTTCTAATACTGACTGGTGTCCGGAATCGATGATTGGCACACAAAATATATTAGGTTCTGGTTGGTTGTGAAAAGACAACTAGCACTAATTCGTGCTATCGGTTTTGTCACATATAAGGAGTGGGCTGCTTTCCGCTCGCATATGCTTGCATCACTCCTTGTAGGACCTGTCTTATTTCTTGTACAAGTATTTATTTGGCAAGCAATGTTTGAAGGAAAAGAGACTATTAATGGGCTTACCTTGCCGCAGATGTTGACATATTACGGAGTGGCAACAATCATCCATTATATAACGTTTGATTTTGCGGATTGGAATTTGCAGATGCTGGTGCGAAGCGGGAAGTTTGTCACTTTTGCTCTAAGACCGCTGCCGCATTGGGTATTTGCCTTATCGCAAAAGCTGGGGCACCGCTCGCTAGCATTGTGGGTGGAAGTACTACCTGTAGCGTTATTGTTTATTTTCTTGTTTAACGTTAATTTGATCCCTGCAGCACCAGGCCTTGCGATGGTATCGATTGCGCTTAGTTTTCTAATGAGTTTTTTTATAAACTATGCTGTAGGTCTGAGCGCTTTTTGGCTTGTACGCGCAGAGGGTGTTCGTAGGGTATTTTTATTGCTAAAGGATGTCAGTGCGGGAGTATTTATTCCATTAACCTTTTTCCCAGAGATTCTGCAAAAAATTCTGTTCTTCCTGCCGTTTCAGTTCATCACCTACTTACCAACACGTGTATACATCGGTGAATATGAATTGGCGGGTATTCGGCTGACTTTGGTGGAGGCGGTAGGCTTGCAGGCGCTGGCTGTGGCTGTAACAGGCTGCCTGACTCTACTGCTATACCGCGCGGCACTGAAACGATTCACGGGGGTTGGAGTATGAGGGGGATAATAACTTGCTGGGCTGCTGTTATACGTACTAAGCTGGCGGAGCAGATGGCATATCGTAGCCACTTTGCTTTAAGTGTGTTACTACTCATAGTCGGAGATCTGGTGGCGCCGTTGGTCACGTTGCTAGTTTATCGTGCGGGTGCTTCTTTTCCTGGTTGGTCATTGCATGAGGCATTGCTAGTACAAGCGGTGTTTGTTTTGGCCAAGGGAGTTGCATTTCCATTCTTCTTCGGTATGGTGGGGACTACACTTTCCCAAGTGCGGGAAGGAACGTTTGACTTGCTTCTACTACGACCAAGACCTGTAATGTTTATGTCTATGCTGGGCGGGTTTGATCCCGAAGACTTCGGACGTTTGTTGAGCGGGGCTGTCTTGTTCGGGTATGCATTAAGTGGAATTGTAGCTCCAGACTGGCAGTCATGGCTACAATTTAGTCTATTGTTTATTGCTTCTATTACTATTTTATGTTCAGTGTCCTTATTTTTATCGGGAATTTTGTTTCGATGGGTGGGAAGTAGTAGAGTGTTTGATATCTTTGATGCGGTTACCAGTTTTGGTATGTATCCAGGTACGATTTTCTCCAAGGCTATGCAAAATATATTGACTTACGTTCTCCCCATTGGATTGATTGCTTTTGTTCCTGCTTCTGCATTGCTTGGCAAGAGTGGCTGGGGCTCATTATGGGCATTGGCGTCTGCTGCATTATTGTTACTACTTGGCATTTTATTCTGGAATCGGATGCTGCGGAATTACACAAGCGCAGGCGGCTGATTGCTTAGACGCATCAATAGAAAGTGCGGTGTATATACATTGATAGACGTAAAAAACTTGACTAGAACATTTATGATTCATGAACGCGGTCATACGTTAAGCGAAGTAATTAGAACACTTGTTCATAGGCCGATGAAGGAGGTTCGGGCTGTCGATGATATCTCCTTTACAATCGAACAAGGAGAGATGGTGGCATTCCTTGGGCCTAATGGAGCTGGTAAATCGACTACTTTGAAGATGTTATCAGGAGTCCTTCATCCCACTTCTGGTGAAATCAAGTCGATGGGCTTGGTGCCTTGGAAACAACGTAGGGAGTATGTTAGGAAAATAGGAGCTGTTTTTGGGCAAAAGTCACAGCTGCTTTGGGATATTCCACCATCTGATGCTTTTTACTTGAACAAGGCGATTTATGGTGTGCCTGACAAAGAGTACAAGGAAACGTTGGATGAATTAGTAGAGTTGCTTCAGGTCGGTGATGTGATGCGCAAGCCTACTCGCCAGCTGTCATTGGGCGAGAGGATGAAATGTGAGTTTATTATGGCTATGCTTCATCGTCCAGAACTAGTATTTCTGGATGAGCCAACAATCGGCCTTGATATGATCGCGAAGGAGAATATTCGCAGTTTTATTCGCAGCATGAACCAGAAAAAGGTGACATTTATATTGACTACTCATGACCTGGATGAAGTGGAATTATTGGCAGAGCGAGTAATGGTCATCAATCACGGTCGGATTGTAGTGGACGATGCCTTGAGCGGAATAAGAAGTCGTCTCGGGGGCAAAAAGAAAGTGAAAATTACGACGGAGAAGACCGTGAATGAGGGGCTGCCACCAGGGTTGCTCATTACAGAACGAATGAACTTACTTGAACTGGAATTAGAAATAGATACAGCGATTCTACCTTTAAAGACATTTATCTCACAATTTAACGAGACTTATGGCATTATCGATATGGCGATTGAAGAACTGCCTATTGAGGCAATTATAAAGCAGTTGTATACGGGGGAATCATCGATATCTTAATAGAAAAGGAATTAGCAAGTTTGCCGTCATGTTCATATATTGGGCCATTCGGCCCTTTTAACCATAAAAAAATTAAGATTATGAAGTGAATACTTGACATGATATATTTGGGCATGATACATTATTATGGTCACGCCAAAGAGAACAGATACATATGGAGGATTAGCTCAGCTGGGAGAGCATCTGCCTTACAAGCAGAGGGTCGGCGGTTCGATCCCGTCATCCTCCACCATAATAATTTCCAGAAAAGCGAAGAAGAGTAAGGACAAAATTTCTATTACTTTTATGGGATTACATAACAATGACGCGGGGTGGAGCAGTTGGCAGCTCGTCGGGCTCATAACCCGAAGGTCACAGGTTCAAGTCCTGTCCCCGCAACCAATTTTACTAAATAGAAGAATTATTAATACGGAGCTGTGGTGTAGAGGCCTAACATGCCTGCCTGTCACGCAGGAGACCGCGAGTTCGAATCTCGTCAGCTCCGCCATTCTTTCTTCTATAAGGCTCAGTAGCTCAGTCGGTAGAGCAAAGGACTGAAAATCCTTGTGTCGGCGGTTCGATTCCGTCCTGAGCCACCATTTTTAATACTACGCCGTTGTAGCTCAACTGGTAGAGCAACTGACTTGTAATCAGTAGGTTGGGGGTTCAAGTCCTCTCGACGGCACCATTCTTCA
>Ga0160453_100444_pt1 | contig 32561 bp, 25 predicted proteins | sample HID1971K_E6MG_FD_108228 | JGI IMG/M metagenome (GOLD analysis project Ga0160453, IMG submission 108228) | Enriched millipede-associated microbial communities from UW Madison campus, WI, USA - HID1971K_E6 MG | ecosystem: Host-associated > Arthropoda: Insects > Digestive system > Unclassified ...
AGCGTCGAAGCTGCCATTCATCGGAAGCCTGTGATGCTCGTGTACCAATAACGTACACTCCGCTTCTCGTTTCCTAGCTTCATGGCATCTTCTTGGTGCTGACAAGCGAATGTTTTGAACTTCAATTTGAAGTGTCGAGCAATTGATCGCTCGTGTACTCATACCGTACACGTTGCTGGTTTTGTTTCATTGCTTTGTGGTCACTATGAGTATGCTAACTTAGCTTATTCGACATCGAATATGAGGTGACTTGAAAAATTAGCATAAGCTTCACTTCGATTTGAAGTTTCGGGCATTTGATCGCTGGTGTACGAATACCGTACACGTTGCTGCTGGGTTTTGTTTCATTGCTTGTGCTTACAAGGTGTTTTTTATCTTGAAAAAAACAGGCATGCAAGTCCTCATTAGGATGAGGACTTGCATGCCTGTTTTCGTTCAGTTCATTATTTTATAACTTGAGGTAAAGCTTTCAATCTCGCTTCATCAGGAGTAATAAATACTGTTTTCTGATGATCGTAGATGACGAAACCAGGCTTTGAACCACTTGGTTTTTTCACATGACGAATTAGTGTATAGTCTACGGGTACAAGACTAGAAGATTTTGCTTGTGAATAATGAGCAGATATCATCGCTGCTTCTTCTAACGTAGGATCTCCAAATTCAGTACTACGAATAACGACATGAGAACCAGGAATATCCTTCGTATGAAGCCAAGTATCGTTCGAACTAGCTAGCTTGTTCGTAACGTATTCATTTTGCAAATTGTTCTTTCCGACAAAGATATCAATACCTTCTGATGAAGTGTAGCAAAGTAGTTTGGGCTTCGCATTTTTCTTCTTTTTAGGCCCTCTACGGACACGTTCACGTAAATAGCCACCACTTACAAGCTCTTCGCGAATTTCTTCAATATCTCCAATTGCTGCAATTTCAAGTTGTTGCAAAATATTGTTGAAATACTCGATCTCTCGCCCCGTAAGTTCCATTTGTTCTATTACGATAATTTGACTATTCTTTTGTTTGCTATACCTTTTGAAATAACGCTGAGCATTTTCAGAAGGTGTTTGTTGTGGATCTAGCTCAATTTTTACGATTGTTTGAGCTTCGTCGTAATAATTGACGACCTCTACGGAAGTATCTCCACGCTTAAATTGATGCATATAAGTTGTTAATAATTCTCCAATAATACGGAAGCGGTCGGCATCTTTCGCTTCTGTTAATGTTGCTTCGAGTTTAGTTAATTTCGTAACGTTTTTCGCCTTTTCGTTCTGTACAAAGCGAATAAGATCACTAGCACGTTGCTTTACGGTATCACGTTCTGCTTTATCACCATAGAAAGCTTCTAGACATTCACTAATCGTGCTGTATGTAGAATACTCTCCCGCAATATGTGTTAGTGCAGTAATAGAGAAGGCAGGCTTGCCCGTTTGCTCGTTAGTTATAATAAGCGGTTGATACTGCTTATTTTGAACTTGCTGCTGTAGTTGGTTGAAGCTTTGCCATAATGCTTGCCAATCTTCAATTTCGAGTGAACCGCCGAGCAACATTGGTCGTTGTTCTGCTGGTAACCATTCTTCATATTGGCCTGTTAATCCGCGATAAATTAGTTCGTTGGCAAGTAATGGACTTAATCCACTAAAGCTATTAACTAATTGCTTACTTGTTAAGCAGTTGTCAGTTGTTAATTCCTCGTTGTGAGACAAAAGGATTTCTTGGAACTGAGCATAGCTATTTACAGTAAGTGGATCAATTTTATGCTGTTCAGGTGGCGAAGTATAGCTACTACCTGGCATTACAATACGATAACTACTTAGCGCTGGAGTAACGTGATGAATACCATCATGAATATTTCCTGAACTTGGATCAACAAGAATGATATTACTGTGACGACCCATAATCTCAATAATGATCCGTTTGAAGGAAGTATCACCAACCTCATCTCGATGACGAACATCAAGGTGAATAATTCGCTCACGACTAACTTGGGAGACGGCTTCAATAACGCCACCTTCACAATATTTACGCATAAGCATACAGAACATAGGTGCTTCTAGCGGATTGCTATATTGAGCTGTTGTCCAATGTACACGTGGGTAAGTAGGGTTGGCAGAAAGCAACAACTTACCTTGTACACCATTACCACGTACGCTAAATACAAGCTCATGGCTCGTAGGTTGATGTATTTTAAGGATTCTTGCGCCTACACAAGCTTGAAGCTCGTCCACAATTGATTTTGTTACTAATCCATCCAAAGCCATAGCTGTAAACCTCACTTTACTATTTCATATCTCTATCATGCCATAACTTTTGTGAAAACTTAAGTGCTTTAGGGATATTTTATATGTTGTCCGAATACATTTACGTTAGAAAGGTTGTCTAGCAAAATGGACAAATACAGGAGGGAAGCAGAGAATGAGTCAAATTCTATGGCATCAATTAAATCGTGATGAGCTTACTGAAACATTAGAAAGCTCGGAAGTACGCGGCTTAAGTCAGGATACTGTCACTGAGCGATTGTCACAAAATGGATGGAACGAGCTAGCAGAAGGCGTAAAAGTATCGCCAATTCATCTGTTTTTGAATCAATTCAAAGATTTCATGGTGCTAGTACTGATGGGGGCTACGCTAATATCAGGCCTTCTTGGCGAATATTTAGACGCGATAACGATTGTATCTATTATTGTTATTAATGCAGTGCTTGGCTTTGTTCAAGAATATCGAGCAGAACGTTCTTTACTGGCCTTGAAAGAAATGTCCGCACCAATGGCTAAAGTATTGCGTGATGGGAAGCAAGTATCGATACCTGCGAAAGAAGTTGTTGTTGGTGACATTGTACTCATTGAAAGTGGAGACCGCGTACCCGCAGATATTCGTTTTCTCGAGGCTAACAATTGTTACGTAGAAGAATCTGCACTTACAGGTGAGTCTATCCCAGTATCTAAGCATGAGAGTTCTTTACGTGAAGCTGATCTTCCTCTAGGGGATCAACGAAATGTTGGGTTTATGGGGACGTTAGTTACACGTGGTACAGCAATTGGTATCGTCATTCGTACAGGGATGGCTACTGAAATGGGTAAAATAGCGAACTTAATTCAATCGACAGAAGAAATGCAAACGCCATTGCAGCACCGTCTAGAGCAACTAGGGAAAATATTAATTGCCGTAGCTATCGCACTTACTGTAATGGTCGTCGTTGCAGGGATTATGCATGGTCAACCAGCATACGGAATGTTCCTCGCAGGGGTTAGTTTAGCCGTTGCTGCTATTCCTGAAGGTTTACCTGCAATCGTGACTGTCGCACTCGCTCTTGGTGTACAGCGGATGATTAAGCGAAAAGCAATCGTACGCAAATTACCATCAGTTGAGACATTAGGTTGTGCCTCCGTTATTTGTTCAGATAAGACAGGCACACTTACACAGAACAAAATGACTGTTACAAATGTATGGCTAAGCGATCGTACTTTTTCTGTATCAGGGCATGGATATGTCCCTAATGGTGCGCTATTTGAGAATGGCCGAGAAGTGGACACGCGACATGATAATTCAATTAAGCGATTGCTACAAATTAGTGCATTATGTAATAATGCTAGGCTCGTGCAAAATGAAAATATAGAGCCAAAAGGGAAAAATCAAGTAGAGCAAGAAGAATGGTTACTTAACGGAGATCCAACAGAAGGTGCGCTGACCGTACTTGCTACGAAACTAGGATCTCCTGCGAAGATGTTGGAAACATTATATACAAGAGTCAAAGAATTTCCGTTTGATTCCGAACGTAAGTTAATGTCTGTCGTGCTCTCACATCAAGGAGGTAGAATTGTCGCCGCAAAAGGGGCGCCTGATGTGTTGTTAGACCAATGTTCACATATTTTGTGGCAAGGAAAAGTTATTAGTTTAACTCCTGCCTTACGCCAAAAATGCGCTTCTGCCTATGAACAGATGGGCAAATCGGCACTTCGCGTGCTTGCGATGGCGTATCGTGAACTATCTAGTTATGATCGATGTGAACAGGTAGAGGATGCTGAACGCGGTCTTACATTTGTCGGTTTAACAGGTATGATTGATCCACCGCGTGCTGAAGTGAAAGATGCAATTTCAACATGTCGAGCTGCGGGCATCAAAACCGTAATGATTACGGGTGATCATCAACTTACGGCAGAAGCGATAGCAGGATCGTTAGGAATTATTCCACGGGGCGGCGAATCTATCTCTGGACGTCAACTTGAAGCGCTAAGTGATGATGAACTCGACAAACGTGTAGAAAATATTTATGTTTATGCCCGTGTCTCGCCTGAACACAAGCTTCGAATCGTTCGTGCCTTGCAACGTAAAGGACATGTCGTCGCAATGACTGGTGATGGGGTTAATGATGCTCCTGCAATTAAAGCAGCAGATATTGGTATTGCAATGGGGATTAACGGTACAGATGTGACCAAAGAAGCATCATCTCTTATTTTGAGTGATGATAATTTCTCTACCATCGTTGCTGCGATTGAAGAAGGTAGGGGGATTTATGAAAATATTAGGAAGTTCATTCGTTATCTACTGGCATCTAATGTTGGTGAAATTCTTGTTATGTTTTTAGCGATGATGGCAGGACTTCCATTACCGCTTGTACCGATTCAGATTTTATGGGTTAATCTTGTAACGGATGGTTTGCCAGCGATGGCGCTAGGTGTGGATCAGGCTGAAAATGATCTTATGAAGCATAGTCCGCGTAAAGCAAAAGAAAATATTTTTTCACGCCGCTTAGGTTGGAAAATTATTAGTCGCGGCATATTAATCGGCGTATGTACACTCGCTGCTTTCTGGATAACTCTACAAGAGGGTGATCTAGTGAAAGCTCAAACGGTTGCTTTTGCTACACTTGTTATTGCTCAGCTTATTCACGTATTTGACTGCAGAAGTTCTCGCTCTATTTTCCATCGTAATCTACTGCAAAATAAATATTTACTGTTAGCAGTTTTATCATCGCTTGTGTTAATGCTTGGCGTTATGTATATTACACCATTGCAACCAATCTTCAATACAGTTGCAATCGGTTTGCGTGAGTGGAGTCTCGTCGTTGTAGCGGCTGCTATTCCTTCTGTATTCTTCGGAGTGGGAAGTGTCATGAGTGGCAACAAGTCTAAGAAAAAAAGTAATAAATGGAATTCAGCTGCCAAAGCTGCTTAATTGAATAATTGTGCAAATATTAGTACAGATCATCAATTCTCATCTCTCTCGTCATTCGATATGCTTAATGACACATAGAACAACGCGATGGCGAGGAGAGAGAAATATGGAATTCACTAAAATGCATGGACTAGGAAATGATTTTGTAATCGTATATGGCGAGCAGCAATTACCTGCTAACGCCTCTGAATTAGCACTACAAGTATGTAACCGTTACTTCGGAATCGGAGCAGACGGACTTGTGTATATATTACCTTCTGATAAAGCAGATTTTCGTATGCGTATTATCAATTCCGATGGTACTGAAGCAGAACAATGCGGCAATGCCATCCGTTGTGTTTCCAAATACGTATATGATAACAATTTAATTAATTGTGAAGAAATTACAATTGAAACTTTAGGTGCTGGTGTACAAAAAGTACAATTAATAATTAATGATGGAATGGTGGAAAAAGTTCGTGTAGATATGGGAGCTCCGATCTTACACGGTCTAACAATACCGACGACTATTGATAATGATCACATCGTAGATCAGCCAATCGAAGTGAACGGACAACAATTCACATTTACCGCTGTATCTATGGGGAATCCCCACTGTGTTATCCCAGTTGAGGATGCTGCTACACTAGATTATTCGGTTATAGGCCCGATTTTAGAAACTCATGAATTATTTCCAAAAAAAATTAATGTTGAATTTATAACGGTTTATAATCGTTCACATATTGAAATGCGAGTGTGGGAACGTGGCGCTGGACCTACATTAGCATGCGGTACTGGTGCATGTGCTACTCTTGTAGCATCTGCTCTACGTGGTGTCACCGATCGTGAAGCTACTATTTCTTTGAAAGGTGGAGACCTTTACATTGAATGGAATTCAAGCGATAATCATGTATATATGACAGGACCTGCCGAAGAAGTATTCCGAGGTGCGTTCGAGTAGAGTGATATAGGTGGCGTTGCAGAAATGGATTTGAATTTCAGAGATGCGCTAAAACAGCGTATTTTAGTCGGCGATGGAGCGATGGGAACCTTTTTGTATAAAATGGGGTTCCCTATTGGCGTTCCGTATGAACAATATAATGTGCTTAAGCCAGAAGTTGTTCTTTCTGTACACCAGCAATATGTTGATGCGGGTGCACAAGTGATTCAGACGAATACATATCAAGCTAATAGTGTAAAATTCGCACGTTATGGTATCGAGGATCAAGTAGGTGAGATTAATCGTGCAGCTGTTCAACTAGCTAGACAAGCTGCCGGAGATAAGGCTTTCGTAGTAGGTACTGTTGGTTCAGTCCGTGATGGTAAACGAGGAAATGTTAGAACATTAACATTGACTAACGCTCTTCATGAACAGATTCATGCTCTTCTATCGGAAAATGTGGATGGACTATTATTCGAAACTTTTTATGACTTAGAAGAGATGAAGCTTGCTGTTCGTATCGCTAGAGAAGAAAGTAATGTTCCAATCATTTGTCAATTCGCTGCCGAAGATTCTGGTAGAACGGTTGATGGCTATACGTTGGAAGAAGCTTTTGCTGCGTTAAAACAAGAAGGCGCAGATGTTATTGGTTTTAATTGTAGAACAGGTCCAAATGGCATACTTAAATTATTAGATAGTATTGATAATAAGACAGATCTACCTTATTCCGTATATCCGAATGCGGGTGCAGCAAGTTTTGTAGATGGGAAATACGAATATACAGCTGGGCCAGAATATTTTGCGTCTATGGCTACGAAGTTTGCTGATCGTGGCGCACATATTATTGGTGGATGTTGCGGAACTACGCCTAATCATGTGAAAGCAATGGCAGATGCTTTGGATGGTTATGTGCCTGTTCCAGTTGAAGCACGGAATGTAATTATGAAGAAGGCGAGTAATGCACCTACTTCTACTTTGGCTTCAAAATTCACTTGGGGCACAGCTCGTCGTAACGAACAGACAATTCTAGATAAAGTGAAAGAGCGTCATACGGTAATCGTTGAACTTGATCCACCGCGTGATCTTGATATTTCGAAATTTATGGATGGCGCAGCAGCTCTTAAAGATATTGAAGTAGATGCTATTACGATGGCTGATAATTCACTTGCTGTTACTCGAATGAGCAATCTTGCACTAGCTGCATTAGTTCAAGAACAGATCGGTATTACTCCGCTAATTCATATTGCCTGTCGTGATCGTAATCTAATTGGTACACAATCACATTTAATGGGATTAGATGCACTTGGAATTGATCATGTACTAGCAGTTACTGGAGATCCTGCTCGTTTTGGTGATCTGCCGGATTCTAGTTCAGTTTATGATATGACTTCGTTTGAATTAATTCGTATGACAAAGCAACTTAATGATGGTGTAGCCTTTTCGGGTAAACCACTTAAGCAAAAAGCTAATTTTGTTGTAGGTGCTGCTTTTAATCCTAATGTGAAACATTTAGATAAAGCGGTACAGCGATTGGAGAAGAAAATCGCAGCAGGTGCGGACTATATTATGACACAGCCTGTGTATGATGTTGGATTGATTGAACGAATCGCTGAATCAACAAAGCACTTATCTGTTCCAATATTTATTGGTATTATGCCTTTAGCAAATGGTCGAAATGCTGAATATCTTCATAACGAAGTGCCAGGTATTCAACTTTCAGATGCAGTGCGAGCTCGTATGGCAGGTCTTGAAGGAGAGATCGGTCGTGCAGAAGGTGTGAAAATTGCACAAGAGTTACTAGATTGTGCAATTAAGCATTTTAAAGGAATCTACTTGATGACACCGTTCTTGCACTACAATATGGCGGTGGAGTTAACCGAATACGTACGCACCAAAACCCAATCCTGAAATTTCGCTTGTGATTACGATGATTAAGCTAACGAAGTGGATTCGACGGCGAATATGTCATTCATCGCTCGTTCCAGTGCTCACGTACACAATACGTACGCTCTGCGCTTCACTTCACTAGCTTCATGTCATCTTCTTGGTACTGACAAGCGAAATACTCGATGATGCATAACTAATTGCAGAACCTTCATTCAAAGGAAACACTTATGTTTCCTTTGAATGCTTTTTGATAGAAACATAGATCTTTTACAATATTTAACCGAACTTTGGGTGTTTTAGTTATTATTCTATCAATTATCGACGAAAAGCTTGTTCATAATAGAAAAATCAATTAAAATGAAGCTTATGTTATGATAGCTCTGTATAGTATGTTACTTTATTTTTTAGTCAACACTAGAATAAGGGATCTTTTTCTATACTTCTATCGATTATGAACTGTGTGTGCAATTGTATCTGAACTAGTTGAAAGATGCATGCGGAGGAGGATCTGGCTTGGCAATAAAGCTTATTAATATCGGATTCGGAAACATTGTTTCAGCGAATCGTATTATTTCGATCGTGAGTCCTGAATCGGCTCCGATTAAACGCATTATTCAAGAGGCGCGTGATCGACATATGTTGATTGATGCGACATATGGTCGTCGTACGCGTGCCGTAATTATTACGGACAGCGATCACGTTATTTTATCTGCTGTGCAGCCAGAAACTGTTGCGCACCGCTTGTCCACGAAGGACGACGATAACGACGAATAGTACGAGGAGTTTGGAAGAAATGGGATTGTTAATTGTTTTGTCAGGTCCTGCAGGAGTAGGCAAAGGAACTGTATGTACGGCGTTACGTTCACGTATGCCTGAGCTAGTATACTCAGTATCAGCTACGACTAGACAGCCGCGACCAGGCGAAATTGATGGCGTGAATTATTTTTTTAAATCTAGAGAACAATTTTTGCAGATGATCGACCATGATGCTATGCTTGAGCATGCAGAGTACGTAGGTAATTTCTACGGAACGCCGCGCGACTTTGTTGATGAGACATTAGCCAGTGGTAAAAACGTCATCTTAGAAATTGAAGTTCAAGGTGCGATGAAGGTGAAGGATAAGTTTCCTGAAGCAGTCATGGTATTTTTGCTTCCACCATCACTTGCTGAGTTGAAAGCACGAATTACTGGCCGCGGAACGGAAACCCTTGATACGATTAATACTAGAATGAATGTTGCAGTAGAAGAATTAAGTCTTCTTAGTCAGTATGATTATGCAGTAATGAATGACGAGATTGACACGGCTTGTGATAAAATTCGCAGCATCATTCTCGCAGAAAACTGCAGACGAGAACGTCTTCCTGCCCATATTTTAGCTATGGGTGCTGCAACAGAGAAAGCATGAGTGAGGAGAATGTCCAATGTTATATCCATCTATTGACGAACTAGTCAAAAAAGTTGACAGTAAATACACTTTAGTAGTTGCTGCTTCCAAACGTGCAAGAATGCTACGAAATGGTGAGAAGTCTGAATTAACGACTGCTCGCTCTCATAAAGCAGTAGGCTTTGCACTTGAGGAAATCTATGCTGATATGATCAAAGTTGAGCATATTCCTGGTAAAGAGAAGGATGAACAAAAAGACGAAAGAAAAGACGAGCGCAGAGAAGAAAGAGGCTAGTCTATTGCTCTTCGTGTGGGGATGTACGCATTGTATTGCGTACATCTTTTTTAATTTTATTTGCACAAAAAGAAGGTTAAAATTAGTTTAATGTTGAATTACTAAGCTTATATGGAAATATGATAAGATAGATAGTGTATCATGAAAAATGCTTATTATTTCTATGCGGAAAGCGATGACATCAACCTATTTTCTAGGAGGGATTGAGATGGAAAAAGTTACTTATCCAATCGGAAGATTTGTGTTTGAAGGCATGACAGCTATGCAAAAACAAGAATGGATTGAGCAAATCGAGCAGTATCCAACACTACTAAGAGCGACAGTTGAAGGTTTTTCTCAGGAACAACTAGATACCCCTTATCGCACTGGTGGTTGGTCGGTAAGACAGGTTGTGCATCATGTTGCAGATTTCTCTACCAATGTACTAACTCGCTTCAAGCTTGCTTTGACGGAGAATAATCCTACTATTAAACCATTCTTAGAAGAAAAATGGGCGCTTCTTAGTGATACACGTTCTATGCCAATTGAGTCAAGCTTAAGCATCATTGACGGTACGTATGCACGTTTATTCGTTCTACTAAAATCAATGAGTGTGGCTGAATTTGAACGACAGTTTTATCATCCTGAAAAAGGTACGCAAATTTCCTTAAAAGCTTTTTTAAGCTTTACGAAATGGCACTCGTTTCACCACTTAGCTCATATTCAAGCATTGAAAGAACGTAACAATTGGTAAATACATTAATTTAATAAAGGTTCAAAAAGTGGGCTTTCGCAAGCTGAGCAGGTGAAGCACTACTTGAGAAAGACGAAGCACAAGTGTACGTAATTGGTACATGCGAACCTACAATGTTTCTTCAAGAAACATACATCGGAAGCTTATGCCGTACCTTCCAAGTTCGCTTCAGATTCGATGTCGAGTATGCTGCGTCAGCATACTCATCGTTATCAAAGCTCACTTTTTGAACTACCAATTCTAATAAAGGTTCAAAAAGTGGGCTTTCAGAATCGAGCAGGTGAAGCGCTACTTGAGAAAGGCGGAAGTGCAAGTGTACATGATTACGTACAAGCGAACCGTACCTTCCAAGTTCGCTTCAGATTCGATGTCGAGTATGCTGCGTCAGCATACTCATCGTTATCAAAGCTCACTTTTTGAACTACCTTAATGAATAGGAGATGGCATAGTGTTACAAGGCAAGACAATAGTACTCGGAATTAGTGGAGGTATTGCAGCTTACAAGGCGGCTACGATTTGTAGCAAACTTACAGGAGCTGGTGCTAATGTGCATGTCATTATGACAACGTCTGCTACAAAGTTCATTACGCCATTAACTTTACAGACGCTTTCCAAAAATGAAGTTCATATCGATACATTTGATGAGAATAATCCGCAGGTGGTTAACCATATCAATCTGGCTGATGCTGCGGATCTTATTCTTATTGCTCCTGCAACAGCGAATACGATTGGCAAATTAGCTAATGGTATCGCTGATGATATGCTTAGTACGACGTTACTTGCTGCTACTTGTCCTATCGTAATCGCGCCTGCAATGAATGTTCATATGTATGAGCATCCTGCTGTCGTTCACAATATGAACTTACTTTCACAGCGTGGTGCAATGTTTGTAGATCCAGGCACGGGTCAACTTGCGTGCGGTTATGTAGCGAAAGGTCGTCTAGCAGAGCCTGAGGAGATTGTTGATGCTCTAAGTCATTGGCTTAGTAAGCCGCAATTACTTGCGGGTCAATCGGTTCTTGTTACTGCAGGTGGTACGATTGAGCGACTTGATCCCGTTCGTTACCTAACGAATGATTCATCTGGGAAAATGGGGTTTGCGGTTGCCGAAGCAGCAAGATCTCTAGGTGCTGATGTTACGATCGTTGCAGGTAGAACAAGTGCAACACCACCTCCAGGTATTCAATTAGTTCGTGTAGAGTCTGCCCAGCAGATGCTTGAAGAAGTATTAGCCCGCTATGAACAGACAAATATTGTCATCAAGTCAGCAGCTGTTGCAGATTATCGTCCTGTGCAACGCTACGGTCAGAAGATTAAGAAGAGTGGCGATGTTCTCAATCTTGAACTAGAGCGTACAACGGATATATTGCAAACATTAGGTGAGCGAAAACAACATCAAATTCTAGTAGGATTTGCTGCTGAGACTGATAATGTTGAAGAATACGCTTTAGGTAAATTAGAACGTAAAAACTGTGATTTTATCGTTGCAAATGATGTTTCCGCTGAGGGAGCAGGATTTAACGGTGATACAAATATTATTACCATCTATAATAAACAAGGTATTGTGGAGAGACTCCCGTTATTGAGTAAAGGCCAAGCAGCGGAAAGACTTATGAATATTGTAGCAGCCCGATTACAACAGATTAAGGATGATAGTCATGATCGCTAATATTATTGTAGATGTGCCGAGCCGACAGACGGATCGGCCTTTTGATTATGAAGTGCCATTAGATATGCAACCATGGATTGAGGTAGGTAGTCGAGTGGGGGTTCCTTTTGGTGGTCGTGTACTACAAGGATTCGTTATATCGCTTGCGATCGAGACGGACTATGACAGAAGTAAGTTGAAGAGTGTTTCGCAATTACTCGATCCGGTACCTCCACTATTACCTGATCTTATTGATCTATCCGCTTGGCTAAGTCATAAATACGTTTGTTCTCGAATTGCGTCTTTGCAAGTGATGATTCCTTCGGCCTTGAAAGGTAAGGAAGAAAAATATATCGGTTTATCTGAATTCTTTGAACAGGCAGAGCACTCAGATAAGCCGTGGTTGCAATACATTGCTGCGGAAGGTGGGGTAGTGCCCTTCGATAAATTACTATCCGCTTATCCTGATGATCATAAACATATTAAAGCAGCTTTGCAGCAAAATATATTGACTGTACGCGCATCTGTGAAGGATCGTATAGGTATTAAAAAAATATTAACAGTAGTATTGCCAGAACAACTGGAAAACGTTCGAGAACAGCTACCCTCACTTATGAAAAAGGCACGTAAGCAATATGAAGTTCTATCTTATATGTTAGAACATCCTGAATCTATTCCAATGCAACAATTAGTTGCAGCATTACACACAAGTTCAAGTGTTGTTCACGGATTAGTAGATAAGGGGTTATTGCTGTTAGAAGAACGAGAGCAAGCCCGTGATCCATATAAGCATCGTCAGTTTGAAAAGAGCACGGCATTACCATTGACTACATCACAACATAGTGTCTATGAACGTATTGTTACGAGTATGCTCGCCGAAACAGGACAAACCATGTTGCTGTATGGTGTTACAGGTAGTGGTAAGACTGAGGTGTATTTGCAAAGTATTGCTCAGTGTCTTCAAATAGGGAAACAAGCGATTGTGCTTGTTCCTGAAATTGCCCTTACCCCTCAAATGGTTGAGCGATTCAAATCTCGTTTTGGTGATGCTGTTGCAGTCATGCATAGTCGCTTATCTGAAGGTGAGCGTTTTGATGAGTGGCGGAAAATTCGTAATGAGCAAGCGCAAGTTGTTGTTGGTGCACGTTCCGCAATTTTTGCTCCATTTCAATCGATTGGACTCATCATTATCGATGAAGAGCATGAGTCATCTTATAAGCAAGAAGATACACCTAAGTATCATGCAAGAGATGTAGCAGTGAAGCGAGCAAGACAACATGGAGCAGTTGTTGTTCTTGGTTCTGCAACGCCGTCTTTAGAAACGTATGTTGCTGCGAATCGTGCTCCTTCTGATGGTAGCGAAGCACCGATTCTTCATATGCCAGAACGTGTCTCAGGACAAGAGATGCCTAAAGTTGAAATTGTTGACATGCGTGAAGAACTACAACGTGGTAATCGATCTATGTTTAGTGGATCACTTTATGCAGCGTTGAAAGAGCGACTTGAAAGACAAGAGCAGACCGTGTTACTGCTCAATCGAAGAGGTTATTCCACTTTCGTAATGTGCAGATCTTGTGGTTACACAGCAACATGTCCGCATTGTGATATTTCATTAACATTTCATCAGAAAACAAGATCACTGCGTTGTCATTACTGTGGACATACAGAGTCATCACCAAAGCAGTGTCCTACATGCGAATCAGAGCATATTCGATTTTTCGGTACAGGTACGCAAAAAGTTGAAGAAGAGCTTGCAAAGTTATTTCCGGGTATACGTGTCATTCGTATGGACGTAGATACAACGACGGAAAAAAACTCTCATGAAAAATTACTGAAAGCATTTGGCGATCGTCAAGCAGATGTATTATTAGGAACTCAAATGGTGGCCAAAGGTCTAGATTTCCCTTATGTTACATTGGTGGGTGTAATCGCTGCTGATACGACGTTGAATCTCCCAGATTTTCGAGCAGGAGAACGAACATTCCAATTATTAACGCAAGTTGCAGGAAGAGCAGGTAGACATCATCTAAGTGGAGAGGTTATTATACAAACGTATAACCCCGATCATTATGCGATTACTGCAGCACAATCACATAATTATGAACAATTTATTGAAGAAGAACTGTCATTGCGTGCTATAATGGCATATCCGCCATATTGTAGATTAATACTTATTACAATGTCACATGAACAACTTCCATTGCTTTCAGATGTAAGTCAGCGCTTTGTGACAGAGCTACGAGAATTAGCAGAATATGAAGGTGTGCTTGTCCCTTTACGTAGTCGTATGATGCGTGCACTTGAAATATTGGGACCAGTTGCCTCACCTCTTGCGAGAATCAAAGATCGCTACAGATATCAATGTGTGATAAAATATCGTGGTAGTATCGATGCAGGAAGTCTTGTGCAACGAGCTATAAGTCCGTTTCTAGAAGGAAGTTCTAAGAATAAGGTGTCATTCAGCATAGACGTCGACCCACAAGTAATCCTTTAAAGAAGAAGTTCAAAAAGCGGACTTTGATAACGATGTAATGCGCTGTAGTTTATTCGACATCGAATATGAAGTGAACTTGGAAAGTACGGTTCGCGTGTACCAATAACGTACACTTGCGCTTCCGCCTTTCTCAAGTAGCACTCCATCTTCTCGATTCTGAATGCCCGCTTTTTGAACCTTTATTGGAAGTTTCGTGCAATTGACCGCTGGTGTACTCGTCCCGTACACGTTGCTAGGTTTTGTTTCATTGCTTATGGTCAAGACTGCTCTATGAACCTTTATTGGAAGTTTCGTGCAATTGACCGCTGGTGTACTCATACGTACACGTAGCAGGGTTTTGTTTCATTGCTTATGGTCAAGACTGCTCTTTGAACTTTTATTGGAAGTTTCGTGCAATTGACCGCTGGTATACTCGTCCCGTACACTTTGCTAGGTTTTGTTTCATTGCTTGGGGTTACGATGAGTATTCGTATTCTAACGTAGATTATTCGACATCGAATATGAAGCGGACTTGAGTAGTCTAGCATATGCTTTAGATGTATGCTTCTTGTAAAAACACTTTAGGTTCGCGTGTACTAATAACGTACACTAGAAATAGTATAAGATAATGAAAAGTTTTGGAGGTTATATATTATGAGTATTCGTTTAATTGTTAAAGAACCAGATCCGGTGTTGCGTGAAATCGCGAAACCAGTTACTAAATTCAATTCCAACTTAAAAAAACTATTAAAAGATATGGCTGAAACGATGTATGATGCGGATGGAGTAGGTCTTGCAGCGCCACAAATCGGAATATCTAAACGAGTTATTGTAGTAGATGTCGGTGATGAGAACGGTCTAGTAGAAATGGTTAACCCTGTCATCATTGAGCGTGATGGTGAGCAGTTGGGTCCAGAAGGTTGCCTAAGTATTCCTAATATTAACGGAGAAGTGCTTCGTGCTGATCATATTGTGGTTCAAGGTCAAAATAGCGATGGTGAAACTTTTACTGTAGAGGCAACGGGCTATTTTTCACGTGCTTTTCAACATGAAGTTGATCATTTGAATGGAGTATTGTTCACTGATATTGCACTTAATACGTACGATATTTCTGATCACGTAAGAAAAGGCGGCGAAAGATAATATGCGTATCGTATTCATGGGGACACCGACATTCGCTGTCCCTTCTCTACGTGCTTTAATTGAAGAAGGATATAACGTAGTTGCAGTAGTATCACAGCCAGATCGTCCGAAAGGTCGTAAGAAAATATTAACATCACCACCTGTGAAGGAAGTTGCTCTAGAACTTGGGCTTCCGGTTCTTCAACCAGAACGTATGCGAAGTGAAGAGGCAGTAGCAGAGGTTGCTAGCTATAGTCCTGATCTGATTATTACAGCTGCGTACGGACAAATTTTACCTAAAGCTGTGCTTGATTTGCCTAAGTTCGGTTGTATTAATGTTCATGGTTCTTTGCTTCCACGTTATCGTGGAGGTGCTCCTATTCAACGCTCCATCATTAATGGCGAGGCTGAGACAGGAGTTACGATTATGTATATGGCAGTTGGACTTGATACAGGAGATATGCTTAGTCGTGTTGCACTTCCTATTACTGATGAAGATAATTCAGGCACGATGTTTGATAAGCTTAGCCTTGCTGGAGCGCAATTGCTCAAGGAAACTTTACCTCCTCTTCTTGCAGGAGAACTTCCTGCAGTTGCTCAGAATGAAGCTGAGGCAACTTATGCATCTAATTTGACACGTGAAGATGAACGTATCGATTGGACACAATCTGCAAGATCGATCTTCAATCAAGTACGTGGATTGTCACCTATGGCAGGAGCCTTCACATATTTGAATAATGAACCTTTTAAGATTTGGGCTTGTAAACCGTTATCTGCACAGTCTGATGCAGCAGTTGGTACTATAATTGCTGCCACACCAGAAGGTATTACGGTGCAGACAGGTGAGGGTCAATTATTACTTACACAAGTACAGCCTGCAGGCAAACGGATGATGGATGTCGCAGATTGGTTGCAAGGTGCAAGAGCAATTATAGGTGTTGAACTCGTTTCAGCCGTACAGGAGTAGACTATGAATAAGAAACCTTCAACATATAGACAACCTGTGTCTACTAATAAAGCCAAGTCTAGTAATGGTGCTAAAGGAAACAATCAGGGACAAGCTACGCAACCAAAACCAAAATCTGCGCGTCTAATTGCTTTAGAGGTGCTCGTTAAGGTCGAGGAAGCAGGAGCTTATAGCAATCTGCAATTGAATAAGACGTTACAAGAGCAACAGTTATCTAGGCAAGATGCTGCTCTAGCAACGGAAATCGTTTACGGTACGATTAGTCGCAAGCTTACAATCGATTATTGGCTATCAAAGTTTGTAGCGAAAGGCTTGCACAAATTGCAACCATGGGTACATCAATTGCTAAGACTTAGTATTTATCAATTGGTGTGGCTGGATCGAATTCCTCCACATGCTGTCGTGAACGAAGCGGTAAATATTGCAAAGCGTAAAGGTCACCAAGGAATTTCAAGTATGGTTAATGGTGTGTTACGTAGCGCCATTCGTGGGCAAGCGGATCTTGTTATTAGTAGGATTCATTTGCCAAGTAAAGTAGAAATGCTTTCTGTTCGTTATTCATTCCCTGAGTGGCTTGTGCAGCGGTGGTTAGATGAGTATGGCTTTGACATAACGGAGCAAATTTTGCGTAGCAGTAATGAAGTGCCACATAGCTCCATTCGTGTCAACACGATGAAAGCAACAGTTTCTGAAGTGTTGCAAGGGCTTGAATCAGAAGGCTTGAATGCATCAGTGTCACCACTTGCACCAGCTGGTATTAATGTGCATCGTGGAGGTCATCTTGCTGGCCTACCTGGTTTTGCTAGTGGTCAGTGGTCATTGCAAGATGAAAGTTCTATGCTCGTAGCGGAAGTGTTACAACCAAAGCCAGGGATGACGATTTTGGATGCTTGTGCTGCACCAGGTGGAAAAAGCATGCATATCGGAGAATTGATGCAAGGTAAAGGAAAACTTATTTCTAATGATTTGCATGAGCATAAGCGTCAACTAATTGAAGATCAAGCGAAACGTCTTGGGTTGTCGCATATAGAGACGATGAGCGGAGATGCAATCGCGTTAGCTGATCGTCTGAAGAAACAGAGCTTTGATGCGATACTGCTTGATGCCCCTTGCACTGGGTTCGGCGTTATTCGTCGCAAACCTGAAATTAAGTGGACCAAAGAGAATAGTGATATCGCAGCTATTGCAGCTATTCAGAGTAAGTTGCTTGATGCTATGAGTGATCTTGTGAAACCTGGTGGTACATTAGTATATAGTACTTGTACAATCGCTAAAGAAGAGAACGAAATGCAGATCGCCCAGTTCCTTGCAAGAAATCCTCAGTATAAGTTAGATACTGAGTGGCCAGAATCATTACTAGATTCCTTGCGCTCGCAACACATTATTGACGATTCATTTGATGGTCAATTGCAGTTATTACCGCAATATGCGAATAGTGACGGGTTTTTCATAGCACGTCTAGTTCGCCACAACTAAGGCTAGATTAGCTTGTCATAAAGGGCTTTAAGTTGACATAACATTGACAGATGGCTCGAGAGCGGCGTTTATGCTAAAATATATTGAAACATGCTTTATTTTCGTTCTTAGAAAATGAAGCACCTATAAACTATACAGGTGTGATGAGATGAAACCATTTATTTATGACTATAGACACGAAGAATTACAAGAATGGATGAAAGAGATCGGTGAGCCAGATTTCCGTGCTGATCAAGTTTTTGATTGGATTTATGTGAAACGTGTAACAAGCTTTGAACAAATGACGAACTTATCGAAAAGTCTTCGTCAAGCGTTAACTGATAAATTCGAATTCCTAACGTTAACAGAAATTACGAAATTCGAATCGCGAGACGGTACGGTGAAATTCTTGTTTGGATTACAAGATAATCATGCGATTGAAACGGTTATTATGCGACATAGCTATGGAAATAGCGTGTGTGTAACGACTCAAGTTGGTTGTCGTATTGGTTGTACTTTCTGTGCGTCTACACTTGGCGGCTTGAAACGTAACTTAACAGCTGGAGAAATTGTTGCTCAAGTTGTCACTTCACAAATGATGCTTGATGCTACAGGAGAACGTGTATCTAGCATAGTTATTATGGGTTCTGGTGAACCATTTGAAAACTATGATGCTACAATGACGTTTTTACGTAATATGATTCATGAGAAGGGTTTGAACATTGGTCAACGCCATATTACGGTTTCTACAAGCGGGATTGTTCCGAGTATTTACAAATTCGCTGATGAGAATACACAGATTAATTTGGCATTATCTATTCATGCTCCAAATGATAAGTTACGTTCTAAGCTTATGCCAGTTAACCGTCGTTTCCCATTTGATGATGTTATTGAATCGATTCGCTACTACCAAGCGAAAACAGGACGTCGTATTTCTTTCGAATATGCGCTAATCGGTGGTGTAAACGATCAAGTAGAACATGCAGAAGAGTTAGCTAGTGTTATCAAAGATATGTTATGTCATGTTAACTTAATTCCAGTTAACCATGTACCCGAGCGAGACTATGTTCGTACTCCACGTAATGATATCTTTGAATTTGCAAGAGTATTAGAAAAAAATAACATTAATGTAACGATACGAAGAGAGCAAGGTCATGATATTGCAGCTGCTTGCGGGCAATTAAGAGCCAAACATATGGAATCTAACGCGAGGTGATTACGTTTGTTAATGGTTAGTCGCAGTGATATTGGAAGAATTCGTCAGGTGAATGAGGATTCTGCTTTAACAGGAACTATTAATGCCCAACTTTCGTTTGCTATAGTAGCAGACGGAATGGGAGGGCATCAGGCTGGAGATGTTGCGAGTCAAATCGCAGTTAAAGCTTTTCAGCGTATTCTGCAGCAACATGAAGAAATAACGAATTGGAGCGCGGAAGACGGTAAACGTCTCATGAGAATTGCTATTCGTCAAGCAAATGATGAAATATTTCAATTAGCCAAACATATGGAACAATATCATAATATGGGCACAACAATTGTTGCTGCCCTATTATGGGATAACATGATTATTATTGGGCATGTCGGTGATAGCCGAGCTTATCGTATTAATAAAGAAGGTATGCATCAGCTAACGGAAGATCATTCCTTAGTAAATGCGCTGGTACAATCGGGGCAATTAACAGCTGAAGAGGCTGAACATCATCCTCGTAAAAATGTATTAACTCGTGCTATTGGTACCGACGATGATGTCGAAGTAGATGTTCGTATTCTTGAATGGGATAGCTCTGATATTTTACTTCTATGTAGTGATGGATTATCTAATCGTGTTAGCGAGTCTCAACTTCATCAAATCGTAATGAGTCAGCAACCACTAGAAATAAGTGCAGATCAATTAATTGCACTAGCCAATGAAGCTGGTGGGGAAGACAATATTACGCTTGTTCTTTATGATCAACGTGGTCATGCACAAGAAAAGGAGGAGACACTATGATTGGACATGATCTTGCTGGTCGCTATGAGATTATATCTCGTATAGGCGGTGGCGGAATGGCTTTAGTTTATAAAGCACATGATGTACTGCTTAATCGGAAAGTAGCGGTTAAAGTATTGCGACAACAATTTGTTCATGATGAAGAGTTTATTCGTCGGTTTCGTCGTGAAGGTCAATCAGCAGCAGCACTTTCTCATCCTAATGTTGTTAGTATATATGATGTTGGTCAAGAAGATGATATTCATTATATCGTTATGGAGTATGTCGAAGGGCATAATTTGAATGAAATTATTGTAGAGAGAGCTCCACTTCAAATTGAAGAAGCAGTTCACATTGCACAGCAAATATGCGAGGCGCTTGATCACGCGCATACGAACCATATTATTCATCGTGATATTAAGCCTCATAACATTCTTATTGGTAATAATGGTCGAGTGAAAGTAACTGATTTCGGTATTGCTAGAGCAGTAACTTCCTCAACGATTACACATACCGGTTCTGTTGTTGGTTCTGTACATTATTTTTCACCTGAACATGCTAAAGGTGTGAATACAGGCGAGAAATCGGACTTATATTCTTTAGGTATTGTATTATATCAAATGTTAACTGCTCAACTTCCATTTTTCGGAGAGAGTCCAATTAGCATTGCATTGAAGCATCTACAAGATGATTTTGAAGAGCCTAGAGTCGCTAATTCGCATATTCCGCAATCGGTAGAAAATATCATATTGAAATCAATGCGGAAAAATCCGAATGAACGCTATCATTCAGCAAAAACGATGATGGAGGACTTGGAAACATGCCTTCAACCTCATCGTCTGTATGAACCGAAAATTGTGTTCAGCCAAGTAGATGAATTGCAGGAAACAAAGATTATGCCGGCTATTCGTTCTTCACAAATGGTAGACATGAATACTACCCGAACGCAGCAAACAACGGGACCAGTAAGTAATACAGCGAAGTTTGAAAACACTACGTCAATGAATACTACACAATTGGAAGAAACCGAATTAACGAAGAAAGAAAACAAATGGAAAAAACCGTTGATAGTTGTTCTTGTCACATTAGTTTTCTTGGCAGCGTTAATATGGGGATTTTTTAAATTATTAGATACTTGGCAAACGGATGATGTCGAAATACCTTATGTTGTAGACTTGACAGAGGAAGAAGCTCGTGAAGCTATTGAGTTAGTAGGATTGAGAGTCAAAGAACCAGTAACGAGAGAAACAAGTAAGGTTGTTCCACTAGGTAAAGTTATGGAGCAATCGAAGATGAGTATGAAGGTAAAGGTCGGAACATATATCGAATTAGTGATAAGTAGTGGACCTGAACTGAAAGAACTACCGAATTATGTGGGTTCGATGAAAGTTCAAACCATTAATGCTCTTGTAGAGCTTGGTATTAAGGAGTCTCAGCTTGAATTTATCGAGGTCAACGATGACTCAGAGGTCGGTACTATTCTTGAGCAAACACCAAATGCAGGTTCAGAAATTAATCCTGATGATGTAAAAATCACATTTACAGTAAGTTCTGGACCAGAGATGGTAATTATGCCTGAACTTGTGGGCAAAAAATTATCAGATGCTAAAGATCTTTTGAGAGCTTATGGTCTAGTTCTTGAGGATAGTAACATCAAGTATGAGGCTAGTTATTTGTTCGATAAGGATCATGTTATTGACCAAGGTGATATTCAACCTAATGAAGAAATTGTCAAAGGCAGTAAAATCTCGATCGTTGTAAGTTCAGGGCAACCTTCGGATGCCAAAAACTATCAATTTAATGTACGTATCTCACCTGCAAACAGTGATACCTCAAGTGAAGTTGAAATTCACTATTCTGATGCTCGTGGTGAAAATATGGCAATTGATCCTCGTACAATTACGAGTACTGTCGATATTCCAGTGACGCTTGTGCTTGATAAGGATACGGTAGCGAGAGTGTCTGTATACCGAGATGGTATATTCATGGATATTAAGGAAATTAGATATAAAGATATTTCAAAAGGTTCAACAACTGGATTGGAAATTCCAGGGAATGTAATTGAACCAACTGCAACACCTGAAGCTACAGAAACTAATGCTAATCCAAATGCTAATCCTAATTCCAATAAAAATGGTAAGCCAGATCATAATTCGGAGGGTAACGACAATAATGAGCAAAACGAGCAATCCACGGAAACATGGACAGAAGAATAATGAGACAACTACAGAGTCTTCCGCTGTTCTCCAGGGAGTGATCGTTAAAGCACTAAGTGGTTATTATTACGTTCAACCTCAACATGATCGAACTCCCTCTAGCACGGTCCAATGCCGTGCTAGAGGAGTATTTAAGAACAAAGGTCTTACTCCTTTAGTAGGCGATGATGTTCACTATGTACCTACAGAAAATGGAGAAGGAACTGTAGTAGAATTACTTCCTCGTCGCTCAGAATTAATTCGTCCTGCTGTGGCGAATGTTGATCTTGCCATTCTCGTCTTTTCTGTACATGAACCGGCCCTTAATTTGCAATTGTTAGATAAGTTTCTACTTCATATTGAGCATGCAGGAATAGAGCCAGTTCTTTGCTTAAGTAAGCAAGACTTAACTCATGATGCCAATAGTAAGGAATCGTTGCAGGCAGAGGCGCGCAAAAGTATCCAGGAAGTCACACGCATATACGGTGATTTAGGCTATGAAATTTATGGGACGAGTTCTTTGGAGCAGGAAGGCATTTCTCCTTTACACGAAAGATTGAAAGGACATGTATCTGTATTTGCAGGACAATCAGGAGTGGGGAAATCTTCGCTTTTGAATGCGCTAGTTCCAGGGTTGACACTAGAAACCAATGAAATAAGTAATCGGCTGGGACGAGGTAAGCATACGACGCGTCATGTAGAACTTATTGATATTGGTGGGGGCTATGTTGCAGATACGCCAGGGTTCAGCCAACTTGATTTTACGGAGCTTGGTATTTCCGATCTTGCATATGGTTTTATAGAAATGCGAGAGCTTGCCCCTGAGTGTAAGTTCAGAGGATGTTCCCATGTTCAAGAGCCCGGTTGTGCCGTACTTGAACAACTTGCAGCAGGAAAGATAGAATCAAGCAGGCATGAGCATTATTTAACCTTTCTAGCAGAACTTAAAGAACAAAAACGGAGGTACTAACAGTCATGACTATTATTGCACCATCAATTTTATCCGCTGATTTCTCTCAACTAGGTCAAGAAATTCAATCCATTGAAACAGCAGGAGCTGATTGGGTACATATCGATGTAATGGACGGTCACTTCGTGCCTAACCTTACATTTGGCCCTCCGGTTATTTCTGCGGTTCGATCTAAGACGAAACTTCCTTTTGATGTTCATCTTATGATTGAACGTCCAGAGCAATATATTGCTGATTATATTGCTGCTGGTGCTGATCGCATTACGATCCATCTAGAAGCATGTGCTCATCTTCATAGGACCATATATTCTATCAAGGAAAAAGGTCTTCCTGTAGGTGTAGCTCTTAATCCAGCTACGCCTGTTTCATCGTTGATACCAATACTTAATGATATCGATATGGTTCTTATTATGACGGTTAATCCTGGCTTTGGTGGACAATCATTCATTCCGTATTCGGTAACTAAACTTCGTGAATTACGCTCGCTCTTACAAGAACGTGAGTTAGCCCATGTTGACGTTCAAGTGGATGGGGGTATTAACGCGCAGACAGCACAGCTTGTTCGTGATGCAGGCGCTAATGTTCTTGTAGCAGGTAATGCTGTATTTAATGCTCCTAGCCGTGCGGAAGCTATATCCTCATTACGTTAATAGGAAGAGGTTATATGTATGAAATTTAATATTAAAACGTTCTTTTGGGTTATTTTGTATGCGATAATGGCCGGTGGAGCGTTATCGATATTTACTACGATTAGTTCGTTTATCAAGTATCTTTTTTCATTACTGGCTGTCTATATCGGCGTTCGCTTTTTTAGGCGCTTTGAGACGATCGGCTTACGAATTACGTTTATTGTGTTATCGATCATTATGTTTTTCATTGGCGTTTTAATTACGGTCGTTTATCAAAGTTTAACTAATCCCGATTTTTTAACAGGTTCATAATTTAATCTTATATCTTATTAATATTAAAATTTGGGCTCGAAATTATCTTTCTTTGAACCATGAGGTGGCATACGTTGCGCTCTTTTTGCATATTATGATTACAAGAGTGGAGCTCACACGGAAAATGTAACCGCGTGTTTCGAGGAGGGGTGTACATGAAGTTCTATACCATTAAATTACCTAAATTTTTGGGTGGATTTGTTAAAGCAGTGCTGAATACATTCCAAAAAAGCTAACAACATAATGCTGGCTGTCGCAATCGCAACTCCATGGAGGCGTACAACCCTACAACAAAAAAGCACCTGAAGATTCAGGTGCTTTTGTCTATGGCAAATTACACACGAGTAATTTTACCAGACTTCAACGCACGAGCGCTGATGTATACACGTTTTGGTTTACCATCCACAAGGATACGAACCTTTTGAACGTTAACTCCCCAAGTACGACGAGTCGTGTTGTTCGCGTGAGATTTGTTGTTACCACTTCCAGGCGCTTTGCCAGTTACGAAACATTTGCGGGACATAAGTACACCTCCTTCACCAAATATCAAGTGTTCTTGCTTTAACAGCTCATTGCCTTTACAGCTATGTAAAGACTATGCTACTTGAATGATTAATCATGCATATTACTTCTAATATAAACAGACCTAAATATCGTAACATAAAGTTGAGCCCTGTTCAACCTAATTCTAATTGAAAAGTTGCGAAATTTAACTATACTCTTCAATAAAATCAATGTTTATAGTACAATATAAATTAGTCTATAATATATGGCAAGGGAGTGGAACGTAATGCCGATACAATTAGATAATGATTATGGTCAGATTAATGTATCTGATAGTTGTATTGCAACAATTGCTGGTTCTTCCGCTATGGAATGTTATGGACTTGTAGGAATGGCTTCACGAAATGGACTTAAAGATGGACTCGCAGTGCTTCTAGGTCGAGACAATTGGACTAAGGGTGTTGAAATAAGACAAGATCAACATGGTGTATATATTGATTTGTATATTATTGTGAGTTATGGAACGAAAATTTCTGAAGTTGCTAGTAATATTCGTTCTAAAGTAACCTATGTGTTAAATGATGTAATAGGCCTTGCAGTTAACGAAGTTAACATTTTCGTTCAAGATGTAAGGGTATCTACCTAGCAGGAAGGGGAATTTCATTGGGTAAGCGAGCTATTAACGGTTCTGATTTTGCTGGAATGGCATTATTAGGAGCTGACTTACTAAAGCGAAATGCTGAACAAGTCAATGCACTTAACGTGTTTCCAGTGCCGGATGGCGATACTGGAACAAATATGAATCTAACAATGACTTCAGGAATAACTGAACTTAAAAACAAACAATCTGCTCATCTGGGGAAAACAGCGGAAGCATTATCTAAAGGACTATTGATGGGGGCGCGTGGTAATTCTGGCGTTATTCTTTCCCAACTATTTAGAGGATTCTCTAAGTCATTAGCGAATGTCGAAGAAGCGACGGCTGTAGATATTGCTGTTGCCCTACAACATGGTGTGGATATGGCATATAAGGCTGTTGTAAAGCCGGTAGAGGGTACAATACTTACTGTAGCCAAAGAAGCAGCACGTCATGCTGTGCAATTTGCTCGTCGTAATACAGAAGTACTTGAATTAATGCAAGAAGTACATCAAAGAGCTTACGAAGCACTGCAAAAAACGCCTGATCTATTACCGATATTAAAGCAAGTAGGCGTTGTTGATTCTGGTGGCCAAGGACTTGTCTATATTTATGAAGGATTTGTACAATCATTATCCGGTAATTCAGAAATATTAGATGATCTAACTTCTGAAGCTGCACCTGCAGATGTATATGTTCCACAGCCTATACGTAATACTGCTCCAATCTCCGCTCAAGCAAAACTAGAGACTTTAGATATTGAATTCTTCTATGACATGGAGTTTTTCATCAAGCGTAATGTATCGGTAACATCCTTACCCGCATTTGATGAATCCGCTTACAAGAAAGCATTATCTAAAGACGGGGACTCAATTCTAGTAATTACAGAAGATGACATTATTAAAGTACATGTTCATTCTCGTAAACCAGGAGATGTGTTCAATTTGTCCGTTCCATACGGTGAACTTACAGATATGCATATTCTTAATATGCGTGAACAACATCGTGAATTGCTTGAAGAAGATATTCATCAATCGCATGTGAATTTATCGGCAGCTGAGTTGTTAGCAGGACAGGCCATTGATAATCGTCCTACTGAGCAAGCTTTCGAGCGTGCGCCTTATGGTATGATTACCGTTGCGCTTGGTGATGGAGTTGCGGAATTGTTCCGTAGTAGTGACGTGGATATCGTCTTATCCGGTGGACAGACAATGAATCCGAGTACAGAAGATTTTGTGAAGGCGATTGAAGCACTATCTGCTGATCATATTTTCATATTCCCAAATAATAGCAACATCATATTAGCTGCTGAACAAGCGGTTGAGCTAACAGAGCGCTCTGTTACCGTAATACCTACGAAAACAATTCCGCAAGGGATTGCAGCGGTACTTTCTTTCAAAGAAGATGAAACGCCAGAACGTAACAAAGAGTGGATGATTGCTGCTGCTAGTTCTGTCGTATCAGGTCAAATTACGAAAGCGGTTCGCGATACGAGTATAGATGGTGTAGAAATTACTGAAGGACATTATATCGGTATTAAGGAGAAATCCATTGTAACTTCTGAAGCGGAACTTCTAGAGGCATGTAAGGCACTACTAGCAAGTATGCTTGAAGAAGAAGGGGACATTGTTACCATTCTAACTGGTGAAGGTTCTACAGATGAAATTTCTGCTTCGATTAGCGAGTGGATTGGCGAGCATTATAGCGATCTAGAGATTGAAGTGCAGTATGGTGGTCAACCGCTATATCCATATGTATTTGCAGTCGAGTAATAACAATTAAGCGATAAGGTAGTTCAAAACTTTCACTTGTGATCAAATGGTTAGCTTCGTAGTGTATTCGGCGGCGAAGCTGCCATTCATTAGTTGTTCCAGTGCTCACGTACCAATAACGTACGTTGTGCGCTTCACTTCCTTAGCTTTATGGCATCTTCTTGGTGCTGACAAGCAAATGTTTGAACTTTTATTTGATAAGGAAAGGGGAATATCGTAAGATGGGAAATATTCGAATTGTAACGGACAGTACAGCAGACATTCCAGCTGAGGCACTTGAGAAGTACGGTATTACTATGGTCTCACTTAAAGTATTATTCGGAGAGGAAACGTTCCGAGATGCAATCGACATGACAACGGATGATTTCTATGCTCGTCTGAAAACATCATCAGTTGTGCCTACAACATCTCAGCCATCACCTGCTGAATTCAGTGAGGTTTATGAGCGTCTTCTAGCTGAAGACCCAACGGGTCCAATTATTTCAATCCATCTTGCATCCGTACTAAGTGGAACGTATCAATCGGCAACGATTGCTCAGTCTATGATTGAAGCAGAAGATGCTAATATTACAGTTGTTGATTCAAAGTCAGCTTCTTACGGTAATGGTATGCAAGTTATTCTTGCGGCAAAAATGGCTGAAGCAGGTGCTTCTGTTGAAGAAATTTTAGCGGCTATTGAAGAAAGACAGAAAAGTGCAGAAATTTTCTTCTTAGTGGATACGCTTGAATATTTACAAAAAGGCGGTCGTATTGGTAGAGCGGCTGCCCTTATCGGTTCTTTGCTTAATATTAAGCCTATTCTTTCGCTTGATGAAGTAGGCGCAGTATTCTCTGCTGATAAAGCAAGAGGTAGCAAAAAAGCGATGGCTAAAATTGTTGAGTTATTGAAAGAAGCTTATGGTAATGCTGAAGTTGGTCTTGTTGTCGCTAAGACAGATGATGTAGTGGTTGCTCAAGAGCTTGAAGCACGTGTTACTGCTGAACTTAATGTGAAGGAAATCCATTATACAGCTGTTGGTACTGTTATCGGTACTCATACTGGACCTGGTACTTCCGCTGTATTCTTATATAAGGTGTGAGCTTGGAATGATCAAACTTGATCAAATTCCAGTTAAACAGTTGAAAGGCGTGAGTGCTCTTAAGGAACAGGAGCTTCACGCCTTTGGCTTATATACTGCGAATGATATAATTTTATACTTTCCGTTTCGATATGAAGATTATCGTATACGTGACTTAACCGAAATAAAAAGTGGTGAAAAAGCTACAGTTATTGGAACCGTACGTGGCGTTCCTGTGTTGCAACGTTATGGAAAGTCAAAATCTCGTCTAACTTGCAAAATACAAGTCGGTATTCAGTTAATTACGGCAACTTGGTTTAATCGTCATTTTCTACGTGAAGGATTAATTCCCGATCGAGAAATTATGTTGACTGGTAAATGGGAACAGTCTCGTATGCAATTAACAGTGTCAGAATCTGAGTTTCTTGACGCCGTCAAACCATCTGCGAAGATGGATACATTGCAGCCTGTCTATTCGGTAGGTGGAAAGATTACGCAGCCGTGGATTCGTAAATTAATTGTAACGACACTAGAACAATATGGCAGTATGGTAGAAGAAATTCTTCCCTATGGAATCGTCCAGAAATATAATTTAATGAACCGAGCAGAAGCGATTACGCATATCCATCATCCTGGTGATTTTGCCGCTGGGCAAGAAGCACGAAGACGAATGGTGTATGAGGAATTATTTTTATTCCAGCTTCGCTTGCAGGCTTATCGTGCACTTTCCCATCGTAGACAAGCAGGGATCGCTATGCCGATTGAGAGTCAATGGATTCGTGAATTTGCTGCGACGCTACCATTTGAACTTACAGATGGTCAGAAGAAAGCGATTAACGAAATTTCTGTTGATATGCGTCGTAATTATGGGATGAATCGATTGTTACAAGGTGATGTTGGTTCAGGTAAAACGGTAGTCGCTGCGATTGCGCTTTACAGTGCAGTGAAAGCAGGTTATCAAGGGGCATTAATGGTTCCGACTGAAATATTAGCTGAGCAACATTTGAAGAGCTTTACGCGTTTATTTGATAATACGAACATTCAAGTAGGGCTATTAACAGGAAGTTTAGGTGAACGCAAACGTCGTGATATGCTTGCTTCGCTACAGATGGGTCTAGTTGATATTGTCGTTGGTACGCATGCGCTTATTCAAGAGGATGTTTTCTTTAGCAAGTTAGGACTTGTCGTAGTCGATGAGCAGCATCGCTTTGGTGTTAATCAGCGGAGTATATTACGTCAGAAAGGGATTCATCCAGATGTATTAACGATGACAGCGACTCCGATTCCGCGGACGCTTGCTATAACTGCGTTTGGTGATATGGATGTATCAACGATTCGTGAGCGTCCACAGGGGCGTAAACCGATTGAGACGTTTTGGGTTAAGCATAGTGCATTAGATCGCGCATACGGCTTTATTCGCAAGCAAGTGGCGCTGGGACGCCAAGCTTATGTCATCTGCCCGCTGATTGAAGAATCTGAGAAACTTGAAGTGCAAAATGTTATCGATGTTCATATTACAATGCAGCAGGCGTTCCCAGATCTACAAGTTGGGTTGTTACATGGTCGTATGAGTGCAGCTGAGAAAGAAGCATCGATGGGTGCTTTTGCGAGTAATGAATCACAAGTATTAGTCGCGACAACCGTTGTTGAAGTAGGCGTCGATGTGCCTAATGCAACGATTATTATGATTATGGATGCTGATCGATTTGGACTTTCTCAATTGCATCAGCTTCGTGGTCGAGTTGGGCGGGGCGAGCATCAATCGTATTGTATTTTACTTGCCGATCCGAAATCAGAAGTAGGCCGTGAAAGAATGAAGGTTATGACCGACACGAATGATGGCTTTGAAGTAGCACGTCGTGATCTTGAACTTCGAGGTCCGGGTGACTTCTTCGGGACAAAGCAAAGTGGTCTACCAGAATTCAAACTTGCTGATATGGTTGCTGACTATGAATTACTTGAGCAAGCTAGGGAAGATGCTTCTGATCTGGTAGCTCGCGACAGTTTTTGGCAAGATTCATCGTACGCTAGATTAATAGAATGGCTTCGAAATGATCCTTTATTTCAAGGAGAACAAATAGATTAGGCAATTATTAGCGAACGCCTGCATATAGTTAATTCATTAGAGCTAGTTGCCTATACGGAGGTGTCTGATCAATGAGTTATCAAAAATTTGGTATTAGTCCGCAGTTAGTGGAGCGAGTGAAGTTTAAGTCGAAAAATCCAGCTACTAAGGAACGTCTACGCAAATTACTTGGTGATGCTACCAAATACGATTTGCAGGATCGAGTGAAGGTTCGTAAACTTACGAAATCAGCTGCAACTATTTTACAAGAAAAACTAAGCGATATACAGGAAGAACAAATTGTTAATTTCGTATTAGCGCAAAAAATTGATCCAAACAACACGCTTCATTTATTAAAACTATGGAGCATGTTCCGCTAAATTTATGTAATAGTGCAAGTTTGCTTCATATTGGATGTCGATTAAGCTACGATAGCATTACATCGTTATTAAAGTCCGCTTTTCGAACTACCTTTTCAATGAAAGTTCAAAAATCGGGCTTTCAGAACCGAGAAGATGGAGCGTTACTTGAGGGAGGAGGAAGCGCAAGTGTACGTAATTGGTACACGCGACCCGGACTTCCCAAGTTCGCTTCATATTCGATGTCGACTAAGCTACGATAGTGTTACATCGTTATCAAAGTCCGCTTTTTGAACTACCTCTAGGAAAAGGCATTCATTGCCTGCTACATGTTCGCATGTGCAGGCAATGAATGCCTTTTTGTTATGGAATGGATGAACTGTCATAAATTTCAGTTGCATAACAAATAGAATAAGAGTATATAATAAATAAGAACATATGTTCTGTTATGTGCGTAATATAGAAGAACATATAATAGTGAAATGATTTGTGGGGCGAGTGCGATGGCGGATAAGAAACAAGAGCGCATCATTATGTTGGCAGACTGTCAGTCTTTCTATGCAACGGTAGAAAAAGTTGCTCATCCGGAATTAGAGGGGCAACCACTTGTTGTAGCGGGTGATCCAGAAAGGCGATCAGGTATTATATTAGCTGCTTGTCCAATAGCCAAGCAGTATGGAATCAAAACAGCGGAGACTTTAGGTGATGCGCTTGCCAAATGTCCTAATGTAGCTATTATTACGCCTCGTATGGAGGAGTATATTAAAGTATCTTTGCAAATTACAGCGATCTATCAAAGTTATACAGATCTTGTTGAGCCATACAGTATCGATGAACAGCATCTTGATGTGACAGGTAGTGTGCAAAATTATCATTCTACGGAGCAAATGGCATACGCGATTCAACGCCAAGTGATGCGAGAGACGGGAGTGCGTATTCGAATTGGCATTAGTAGCAATAAAGTTTTAAGTAAAATGGCTTGTGATCACTTTGCCAAACAAAATGCATCAGGACTATTTCACTTACCTATTTCACATATTGCACAGGTCCTATGGCCACTTCCAATCGGCAATATGTTTATGGTTGGTAGAAAGATGAAGCATCATCTTCAAGTTATGGGCATTCATACGATAGGGGAGTTAGCTCGCACGCCTCTTGCTACATTACATCGCCGCTTTGGAGTGAACGGTGAGGTGTTATGGCGAATTGCTAATGGCATCGATGAGTCACCGGTTTCTCCGATGACGCATATTGCACAGAAAGGCATTGGGCATCATATGACGCTCCCTGTTGATTATGAAACGTTGGAAGCGATCAAGGTGCCGCTTTTAGAATTAACCGAACTTGTATGTCAACGTGCTCGGATGAAAGGTTATATGGGCTCTGTTGTGTCAGTAGGTTGCCGTGGGGCTGACTTTGATCATCCTACAGGGTTCCATCGTCAGAAGAAGCTAGATGATCCAACCTATTTAACGGATGAAGTGTATAGTGTCGCACTTGAATTGCTGGAAAAACATTGGGATGGCTTACCGGTTCGAAGTATTGGGGTGACGCTTAATCAATTTGTTAGCGATGAACAATATCAGATGACGTTATTTGATAACCGTGAGGAGCGGCTTGCACTCGCTCGTACGACAGATTCGATTAAAGCCCGTTATGGAAATACAGCAATTATGCGGGCATCATCGTTTACAGCGGCAGGTCAAGCAATTGATCGTGCACGGAAAATTGGAGGTCATTACAAATGAGTTTGAAATTAACAGGGAATGGTCTATTCGAGTCATCACGAATGATGCTTCCAGAACATAAGGAAGCCTATAATGAATTTCGCAAAAATTTGGATCGGAAAGAACGCCCGTACTTTGATGAACAACGATTAGCTGAGCTTTCTTATCAGTTTGGCGAAGCGATAAATGAGGAGGCTACTGTTCGTATTCGCATCTATGATTTGTTCCAAGATCGATGGATAACGGGAAAAGTAGAACGGATTGATCCGTTGCAAGCTCGAATGAAATTGGTACAGGAAGATGAGACACGCT
>Ga0160453_100453_pt1 | contig 31975 bp, 33 predicted proteins | sample HID1971K_E6MG_FD_108228 | JGI IMG/M metagenome (GOLD analysis project Ga0160453, IMG submission 108228) | Enriched millipede-associated microbial communities from UW Madison campus, WI, USA - HID1971K_E6 MG | ecosystem: Host-associated > Arthropoda: Insects > Digestive system > Unclassified ...
GTCGACGGGTGGCTTCGAACGGTTCTTCCACGGCATCGGAAGCCCTACAGACGTTGCAGACATCCCCGAAAGGCCCTATATTCCGCCCGTGGAGCAGATGATCGGCGCAGGAATGAAGTACGGCACGGTGTTCCTGCCGGACTTCCGCTTCCGCGACGCGCTCTGATGCCCAGCGGTCGAGCGAACCCGTGAGGCGCGTCGTCTGCGGCGTTGCCTACTCCGTGCTGCCCGGCTACCGTCCGCTCGAGCTGGACGTTCACCTTCCCGAGGATGTCACGGCGCCGCTCCCTGTCGTCGTGGAGGTGCATGGCGGCGGTTGGCTCCGTGGGAGCCGCGGCGAGTTCATCCCGGGATTGACGGATGACGAGACCTTCGGGCGGATTACGAATGCCGGATTCGCCGTGGTCGCGCCGAGCTACCGGCTGAGCGGGGAAGCGCATTTCCCCGCTCAGCTGGATGACCTCCGTGCGGCGCTCGGGTGGGTGTCGGAATCGGGGGGCGAGCACGGCCTGGATCCCGGTCGGGTAGTGCTGTGGGGCAGCTCGGCCGGAGGGACGATCGCAGCACTGGTTGCCCTGGACTCCCCATCGCCGGTGCGCGGCGTCGTGGACTGGTTCGGCCCGTCCGATCTCGTCGCGATGGCCGAGCACACCCGCGCCCGCGGGGCGGAGGAACCCGGCGGATCGCGCGAGGACCGGTGGCTGGGCGGGTGGGTGCTCGATCGGCTCGACCTCGCGAGGGCGGCGAGTCCCGTGCACGCCGTTCGCGCGGGAGCTCCACCCTTCCATCTCGCCCACGGCGCCAACGATGACGACGTGCCGCCGTCGCAGACGATCGCGTTCGCGGACGCGCTGGCGTCGGCGGGCGTAGCCGTGGACGTGCAACTCGAGCGCGGTGCCGCGCATCTGTGGCGGGGCGCCTCTCCGGATCGGATTGCCGCGCTGTTCGATGCCGCGATCCTCTTTGCACAGTCGGTGGTCGGCGAGCACTGACCGCCTTCAACCGCCTGCCGCTGCGCTCGCAGCGTCGGAGGTTCGTGGCGCCTGGGCGCTATCACCGGGACCACATGGGCCGGCGCCAAGTCTCTCGTGGCGAATTGACATGAACAGCTGCCAGCCATACATTGTCGACATCACATAGCAAAACTTACTTTCGCTGTGTGAAAACCTAGCCCCGACGCAGTGGAGAGGATGAGTTGAGCGCGCTTCTGGACGTGACCGATCTGCGAGTCGCCTATGGCCCGGTCGTCGCCGTGAACGACGTGAGTTTGAGCATCGACCGTGGAGAGATCATCGGGCTCATCGGACCCAACGGTGCCGGGAAGTCGTCCTTCATCGACGCCCTCACGGGCGGCATCCGCGCCCGCGGCGGCCATGTCGTGTTCGACGGACGGTCGCTCGACGGGCTGCCGCCCTACGCCATCGCGCGCCGGGGGCTCGTGCGCACCTTCCAGTCGGTCGAGCTCTTCGACGATCTGACGGTTCGGGAGAACCTGGAGGCAGCGGCGGAGCGCCCGAGCGTCCTCGGCCTGTTCCGCGATCTCGTGATGCCGTCGAAGCCGCGCCGCACCGAGGATGTCGCCTGGGCTCTGGACTTCTGCGACCTCCAGGACTTCGCCGACAGAAGTCCCAGCGAGCTCTCCCACGGCCAGCGCAAGCTCACGGGCGTGGCACGCGCACTCGCCCAGCGCCCGGCTCTGGTGCTGCTGGACGAGCCGGCGGCGGGCCTCGATACCGAAGAAAGCCTGGCGTTCGGTCGTCGCCTCCGCTCGCTCCCGGGGCACGGCGTGACAGTGCTTCTGGTCGACCATGACATGGACCTCGTGCTGGGCACGTGCGATCGCATCGTGGTGATCGATTTCGGTACCCCGATCGCGGTCGGCACACCTGCCGAGATACGACGCGACCGTGCGGTCATCGAGGCATATCTGGGGGCGGCGCACGATGGCTGACAACACTTCCGCACTGCAGGTCATCGGACTCAGTGCCGGTTACAACGGCCGTCCCGTCGTGCACGACATCGACTTCGAGATCGCCCCCGGCGAAGTGGTCGCCCTGCTCGGCTCCAACGGGGCGGGCAAGACCACGCTGCTCTCCGCAATCGCCGGCCTGATCAAGCCCCTCGGTGGCACCGTGCGCCTGGATGGACGAGACGTGACAGGCAAGGCTGCGCACAAGCTCGCGCGGGCCGGTATCGCCCTCGTGCCGGAGGACCGATCGCTCTTCCTCGATCTGACCGCGCGCGAGAACCTCTTGGTCGCCTCGCCCCGCGGGGGCGCCCGCAAGAGCGAGGAGCGCGTGCTCGGGATGCTTCCCGAGCTCAAGAAGTGTCTCGGCCGCAAGGCCGGGCTGCTGTCGGGGGGCGAGCAGCAGATGCTGGCCGTCGGGCGGGCGCTCGTCTCCACACCGCGGGTGCTCATCGTCGACGAGGTGAGCCTGGGACTCGCCCCCGTCGTGGTCGATCGCCTGCTCCCGGTGCTCAAGGACGTCGCGGAGAAGCTCGACGCCGGGGTGCTGATCGTGGAGCAGCACGTGCCCCGCGCCCTCGAGATCGCCTCGCGGGCGCTCGTGATCGCGCACGGACGCATCGTGCTGCAGGGCACGTCCGAACAGCTGCGCGCCGACCCTGAACTCATCGCCTCGTCCTACTTGGGCGACATCGCGACCGCTGCGGCGCTCGAACCCGACCTCGTCGCGACCGACGACCCCGTCGCGACTACCGACTCCGCCACGACGCGGAAAACCCGAGCCCGCCGGGCACGGTAGCGCCACAGAACTGCAATGAAGGAGTGACATGGCAATCATCAAGAGGTCGCGGACGCTCGCGGCCATCGTCGGTGTGGCGGCGATCACGCTCGCGCTCGCCGCATGCACCAGCCCGACCCCCAGCGAAACCGCCGCCGCGGACGGGGATCCCTTGGGAACCCCCGACCCGGCGACGGGAGAGCCGCTCGTCTTCGGCACGCTCTCGCTGAGCGCCGGCCCGGTGACTTTCCCGCAGGTGCTGACCGCACAGCAGGCGGCCGTCGAGTACGTCAACGAGTATCTCGGCGGGATCAACGGACGACCGATCGAGCTCATCACGTGCGAGGTCGACGGCACGCCGGCCGTGTCGCAGCGTTGTGCGAACCAGATCCTCGACGAGAACCCGGTCGCCATCGTCGGTGGAACGGACGTGGGATCCCCGGGCTCGTTCCCCGTCTGGGAAGGCGCTGACCTCGCCTACATCGGGGGGGTGCCGTTCACTCCCGTCGAACAGAACAGCCCCAACGCGGTGATCTTCTCGAGCGTCTCCACCGCCGACAACGTCGCGAAGGTGGTGTACGCCGCGGAGGAGCTCGGAGCCACGTCGGCTGCGCTCATCTACACCTCCAACACGCAGGGCACCAGCGTCGCCGAGAACATCATCGTCCCGACGATGGAGGGCGTCGGCATCGAGGAGATCACCAAGATCCCCGTCCCGCCGACCTCATCCGATGTGACGTCCGCAGTGGCCGCGGCAGTCGCGGCCGACGCCGACATCGTGTACATCAACACGCCGACCACGTGTCCTCAGGTGCTCGCGTCGCTCGTCTCCCTGGGCAACCAGGCGCCCGTCTTCGGCATCGAGCCGTGCGCCACCCCGGCTGCGATCGAAGGTGCGAACGGAGGTGCCGAGGGACTCTTCCTGGCGTCCCCGATCGTCGACCAGAGCGCCGACACGGAGGAGACGCGGATCTTCACTGCGGCTGTCGAGAAGTACGCCCCCGAGGGGTCGTTCACCGACTCGCTGGCGGGACTGGGCTTCCAGACCATCATGAACCTGCACGAGCAGCTGGACGAGTTCGCGGACGAGGACTTCACGACAGAGAAGATCCTCGCCGCGTTCCGGGAGGGATCCGACAAGCACAACTTCCTCGGCCACCCGTACACCTGCGACGGCGAGCAGCTCGACGGTGCCAGCGCGATCTGCAACGCCTATCAGCAGATCCGTCAGATCGAGGACGGCGTGCAGATCCAGGTGAGCGAGGACTGGGTGGACCCGTCCCCGTACTACACCGCGGCACACTGACGGAAAGGATCGCGAACACGTGGAAATGCTGCTGCTCTTCGTCCTGCTCGGTCTGGGTGCCGGTGCGGTCTATGCGCTTCTGGCACTCGGACTCGTGCTGAAGCATCGCTCGACGGGAGTCATCGACTTCGCGCACGGTGCGGTGGCGATGTACTGCGCCTACGTGTTCGTGAACCTGCGATCCACGGGAGCTCTCGAGCTCCCGTGGATCGTGCTGCCGCACCGCATCCAGCTCGCGAGCGAGGGCATGGACATCCTGCCCGCGCTCGGGATCACGCTGGTCTACGGCACGGCCCTCGGCCTGGGGCTGTTCTTCCTGGTCTACCGGCCCCTGCTCGCCGCGACGCCGCTGACTCGTGTGTGCGCGTCCGTCGGCGTCATGCTCGGGCTGCAGGCGATCGCCGTCATCAATTTCGGAACGACCTCGCAGACCGGCAAGCCCGTGCTTCCCTCCTCGCCGGTGACCGTCGCCGGCATCACCTTCCCGTCCGATCGGATCATGGTCGCCGCGATCGTGATCGTCGTCGCCGCGATTCTCCAGCTCGTCTATCGCCTGACGAGATTCGGGATCGCGACGCGGGCGAGCGCCGAGAATCAGACGGGAGCAGCGCTCGTCGGCATCTCGCCCACGGCGATCGCGGCGCGCAACTGGGGGATCGCGAGCTTCCTCGCCGCGGGATCGGGGGTGCTGATCACGCCGATCTCCGCGCTGGACCCCACGTCCTACACGCTGTTCGTCGTCCCGGCGCTCGGCGCAGCACTCATCGGCGGATTCCAATCGTTCTGGATCACTGCGGGGGCCGGACTGCTCCTCGGCGTCGTGCAGTCGGTGCTCATCTACGTGCAGTCGGTCGTGCCGTGGGTGCCGCAGCAGGGACTGGCCGACGGATTCCCGTTCCTCATCATCCTCATCGCGATGGCCGTGAGCGCCCCCAGACTCGGGGCGCGCGGCGGTGTGATATCGGCGCGCAATCCGTCCTTGGGGCGGCCCACCCGGCCGGTGCTGACCACGGTGATCTGGTTCGTGATCGGTGCGATCGTGCTCATCGCCCTGCAGGGATCACTGCGGGCGGCGTACATCTCGTCGCTCATCACGATCTGCATCTGCCTCTCGCTCGTGGTGCTCACCGGGTACATCGGGCAGGTGTCGCTCGCGCAGATGACTTTCGTCGGTGTCGGGTCGTTCCTGCTGAGCCATCTGGGCGCCGCGGCGGGACTGCCGTTCCCGCTGCCACTTCTCATCGCGGCGCTGGCCGTGGTGCCGCTGGGGATCGTGATCGGCTTGCCCGCGCTGCGCGTCCGGGGGGTGAGTCTCGCCGTGGTGACCCTGGCCGCCGCCGCTGCCTTCGAGGCACTCGTGTTCGGGAGCGTGGCCTTCTCGGGCGGTCTCGCCGGGCGCGTCGTACCCCCGCCCTCGTTCTTCGGCTTCGAGTTCGGCACCTCGCAGGGCGAGACCGGGCGCATCGTCTTCGGCCTCGTCACGCTGCTGACGGTGTCGCTCGTGGCGTTCGGAGTCGCGCGGCTGCGCAACTCCGCGACCGGAAAGGTCATGATCGCCATTCGATCGAACGAGCGCGCTGCCGCCTACATGGGCATCCGCGTCGAACCAATGAAGCTGTATGCCTTCGCTCTGTCGTCGTTCATCGCCGGGATAGCCGGCGGGCTGCTCGCGTACGACCAGGGGTCCGCGTCGGCGCCGGCATTCGCTGTCTTCACCTCGCTCAGCGTCCTCGCGATCGTGTACGTGGCCGGAGTCGGAAGGATCGCGGGAGCCGTCATCGCAGGAGTCATGTTCGCCTCCACGGGACTCCTTGTGTCGGTCCTCGACAAGTTCCTCCACATCGGCCAGTACCAGATGTTCATCGCCGGCGTGGCCCTGGCACTGACCGCAGTGCTCAACCCGGACGGCGTGGCCAGCGATCTGGTGGGCGACCGCGGGTTGGCGCCGCGCATCGTGCGACTGCGCGACCGCATCTTCCCCCCGCGCACGCGGGAGAAGGAGGCGCCCGTCCTACCGCTGGTGGAGGAAACGGCCGACGCTGAAAGGGCGACGCGATGACGCGCACGAAAGACATCACCCTCGACGATGCCCGGCGGATCATCCGGCGCGGCATCGACAAGGGCGAGCAGCTGGGACTGCGCGGCGGCCTCGCCGTGGTGGGCGCCAGCGGCGCCCTGATCTCGGCGTCGCGCTTGGACCGTGGCGGCGCCGGCGGGATGACCCGCGCGCGGTCGAAGGCGTGGATCGCCGCGACCCAGCAGATCCCCAGCACCGAGCACCTCGAGCGATTGGGCTTCATCGCCCCGCCGGTGGCTCAGGGCTTTCCACTGGCGTCGCCTGAGGCGATCTTCCCCGGCGCGGGGGGGATGCCTATCCGGCGGGACGGCGACATCGTCGGCGCCATCGCCGCCTCGGGTGCGACAGTGAGTCCCTTCTTCCCGCCTCACCTCGACGCCGAGCAGCTCTCGGTCGACGGAGCGCCGGCCAACCCCGAAGACCTCCTCATCCACTACGCTCTGGGACTGCCGTACGTCGGACAGCACGGGGACGACCGCGGACGCTGGGAGCGACAGCGCGGCGCGTGGGACGAGTCGGTGCGCAGCAGGGCGATGGACGAAGCGCCTCCGGCGACGCGGCAGACCGAGCACGACTGGGCGGTGGGGCTCGCGGATGCCGTCATCGCCCTCGCCGCCGCCGAGGGGCTTCGAGTGACGGTCGCCGTGGTCGACCATCGCGGCGATCCGGTCCAGCAGGACGCGATGGACGGCGCTGCGACAGCAGGGTCGTTCGTCGCCGCCGCGGTCGCTGCCGCCGCGGCGACCTTTCAGACGCCGAGCGGCGATTTGACCGAATGGTACCCACCCGCCGGCCTCGAGTCGGTGCTCGCTGCGCTGCCGTACCCCGTCGCAGCAGTGGCCGGTGGCGTACCGCTCCGGGTGGACGGCGAGGTGGTAGGCGGCCTCGGCGTGGCGGGCGTGCGACCGGCCGTCGCGGCTGCGCTCGCCGAACAGGCGGCGAGCAGCGCCCGATGACCGCCGAGACGACGGTGTGCGTGGTCGGCGCAGGCGCCATCGGGAGCCTCTTCGCCGCGCATCTGGCGACCGAGCCCGGCACGCGCGTGTATGTATACGACGTCGACCGAGCGCATGTGGCGGCGATCAACCGATCGGGTCTGACCGTCACAGGGGCATCGGATTTCACCGCCCGCGTTCACGCATCGTTCGACCCTGCCGACATCCCGCCGTGCGACTTCGGCATCGTCGCGACGAAGGGCGAGCACACCCGCTCCGCGATCGCCGCGGTGGCCGGATCGCTCCGCGATGCCGCAGTGGTCAGCGTCCAGAACGGCCTGGGCAACGAGGAAGCGATCGCGCAATTCGTTCCGCGTGTCATCCGCGGCACCACCATCATCGCCGGAGCCCTGGCCGGCCCGGCAACCGTGCGCTTCGACGCCACGGGATCCACCTGGATCGGACCCTTCGAGCCGTCACCGGCACCGACTCCCGCCATCGAGCGGCTCGCGAGCCTGCTGACGACGGGCGGGCTGCCGACGTCCGCACTCGCCGACGCGCGAGGCGCGCAATGGTCGAAGCTGGTCTTCAACGCGTCCACGAGCGCGATCGCCGCGCTGACCGGTTTGACCATCGGGCAGATCGGCGAAGATCCCGGCCTGCATCAGCTGGTCGTCGGGCTCATCGATGAGGCGCGCAGGATCGCCGATGCGCACGGCATCGTCCTCGACGGCGATCCCGCCAAGATGGTCGACGCCGCGGTGGCGGAAGCATACGACCACCGTCCCAGCATGCTCCAGGATGTGCTCGCTCAACGTCGGACCGAGGTCGACGTCCTCAACGGAGGGATCGTCGCAGCGGGCGCGGAGGTCGGCATCCCCGCCCCGTTGCACGCGTCGATGGTGTTCCTCGTGACCGGCCTCGAGCGACACTGGCGTGAGCCGCTCGCCGGCCACTGAGACGGTAACGCCGGTCGCCACGCGCCCTGCGCTGTCTAGGCTGACGACATGTCAGACCACCCATCGTCGGAGCGGGGCCCGGCAGTCGTCGAGAGCGCCGAACTCCGAGCTGCCTCGGCGTCTTCCACCTTGCTCGCGATCCTCGCCGAGTTCGCTGGAGCCGACCCGCTGCCGCACGCGGCTGTGGTTCGCACGATGGAACTCGTGGGCATCCGGGCTGCAAGTGGTCGTCAGGCGATATCGAGGGCGGCGAGAGCGGGTGCGCTCGAGCGCCCCCCTCGCGTCCAACGGGGAGAGGTGCTGCTGACCTCCGAAGGGCAGCAGACCCTGCATGAGATGCATCGGGGTGACGACGCGCCGGATCCGGTGTGGGACGGACAATGGACCTTGATGAGCGTCCGTGGACGCATCGACCAGGATCCCGCACACGCGACCCGGAACCGCCTGCTGCTGCAGGGCTTCGGCTCGCTCGGCGGCGGGTTATGGATCGCCCCGCACTCCGAGCGCTCGGATGCGGTGTTGCGACTGCTCGGTGAGGATCCCACCATCGACCTGGTCGGCGGTGCTCTGCGGCTGCTTCATCCCGACGGAGCGCACCTCGTCGAGCGTGCCTGGGATCTTGACGGTATCCGGATGTCGTACGACCTGTTCGGGGAGCTGGCGGATTCGCTGGCGCCCGCGGATCCTGAAGGAATTCTCGCCGCGTGGGTGCGCATCCGGCGGCAGTGGAGCGTCGTCTCCCGTGCGGATCCGCAGCTGCCGGAGGAGGCACTCCCGCCCGATTGGCCCGGTACGGCAGCACGGGCCCGAATGGCGGAGCTGCGGCGACGCTGGGAGGAGCCAGCGCATCGCGCGTTTCGATCTTTGTGACAGAAAAGAGCAGGAACCTAGCCAAAGTGTCACAACTTCGACAGAATGGAGTCATGACAGCGACGCACGACCGCACTGTTCCGGCCGCTATCCGGCTATGGGTTGATTCGGCAACGGATCCCGCCCGCCTTCCAGAGCTGCGCGAGGGACTGGCGCCTGACGTGGAGTTCGACTTCGCGGGCATCCGCCGCACCGGCGCCGACGCCGTCCTGGAGCAGCTCGCCGGCGCGCCACGAGGGCGGCTCGCGGTCGTGCCGTGGCGCCTGATCGATCGCGGCAGCGGCAAGTACACGGTGCGCTTCGCGAACGAGGACGGCACTCCCATGCCGAGCCCCGGCGGCCCCATGGCGGCGATGGACTTCAACCTCCGCCTCGATGCGGAAGGGCGGATTGCGCTCATCTCACCGAGCCCGATCCACTCGGAGCCCGCAGACCTGATCCCCGGTCTTGCGGCGGGGCAGAAGTTCCCGGCTGCGACGCTCCCGGACTTCGAGGGCGCACCGGTGGCGATCATCGACGAGGCAGCAACCGTGAATGTCGTCGTGTTCACCTCGAACGCCTGTCCGTGGGCGCGCGGGTGGCACGATCGTCTGCAGGATGTCGTGCGCGAGTACACGCCGCGCGGCGTGCACTTCGTTCAGGTCAATCCCAACGACGCCGCCATCAGCGCACCCGATGCAGCGGAGGTTTCCCGCCAGCGCGTAGCTGACGGGGAGTTCGCCAGTGCGTATGTCTCCGACGACGCGCAGGGTCTTGCCCGACGGGTCGGCGCCCGCCATACGCCGGAGGTCTTCGTGCTGGACGGCGCGGGAGTCGTCGTCTACCACGGCGCGATCGACGCCAACATGGAGCAGCCGGAACTGCGCGCGAACTGGCTTCGCGACGCCCTCGATGAGGTGCTTGCGGGTGCTGAGCCCAGTCTTTCCGCGACGCCCCTGGTCGGGTGCACGATCAAGTGGTCGATGTGAGGTGTCTGCCCTCCTCGGAGACCTGAGCGATCCTCGATTCGAACTGTTGTGGTGGCACGGATGTCCTTCCCACGGTGAAGCGCTCGAGTTGTTCCGGGATGTGCTGGACGAAGTGCATGGCCATGGATCGGCGATCACCCGCGTGCAGGTGCTGACTCCCGAGGATGCGGCATCCGAGGGCTTCGTCGGTTCTCCGACCTTCCGTATGGATGGACGTGACCTGTTTCCTCCCGAACAAGTGGTGCCCGCCCTCACTTGCCGCATGTACTTCCGCAGCGATGGCCGGCCGAGCCGCCTGCCCGATCGGGCGCGGCTCGTCGGCGCGATCATCGAGCGGCTGACCGACGCTCCCGTCTGAGCGGCGTTGCGACGAGGTCGGCGGGACGTCCGGCACACTCGCATCCGCGGATGCGGAATGCGTCGCGGGGTCCGTGCGCGGGTCAGCTGCGGCCGACGCCCGCTGACCCGTCGATCTCGATGGGAACGCCGCGCTTCGGGGGGACGAACGCGGTGCCCTCGGGTAGAAACCCCTCGAGCATCGCGAAGACCGTGTCCGTCGAACTGAGGGCCGCCTCGTGGATGGGCACGACCACCGACGGCGCCACCCGCCGTGCATACGCGATCGCGTCGGCGACCTTGATCCACGGGCCGCTCGTCGGCAGGGCGAGCACTGCGACGTCCCCAGGAGGAACCTCGAAGGAGTCGCCTGGGTGCAGGAACGCGCCGTCCCCCACGAGGAAGGCCACGTTGCCTGTGCCCGGAAAGTCGCCGAAAACCGGTGCGTGCGTGCCGCCCAGCACCTCCACGAATGTCCCGCCCACGTCGAGGCGGGTGCCAGGAGTCGCCGGGATGACACCGCTGTGCCGAAGGTCGGCCGCGAGCTCCGGCTCGGCGTAGACGACGGCGCCCGGGTTGCGCTCCATCAGGCGGGCGAGCAGCTCAGGATCGACATGGTCATCGTGCCCGTGGCTGAGCAGGATCGCGCTGAGATCGGTGGCGTCATCGAGTCCCGTCGACAGGGTGCCGGGATCGAAGAGGAGCCGGGTGCCGGCGATGTCGATGAGCACGCAGGCATGTCCGTAGTGGGTGACTTTCATTCGTCTCTCTCTGCTCTGAACGTCCTCAGTTGCAGCGCCAGTGTCGAGTAGTAGCCGACCAGGGTGCTGAGCTCGAAGACGAGGCGGGGATCGAGGTGGTCGGAAGCAGCCGCCCACTCGTCGTCGCTCACATCTCCCCGCAGGAGCGCGGAGACGACTCGCAGACATGCGACCTCGGCGGGATCGACGAACGGCGGGGTCCCTAACGCCCGGATGACGGCGAGGTCCTCTTCCGTGAGTCCAGCCGCTCTCGCGGCCCCCTCGTGGGCATGCCATTCGAAGGCGCTGTGCCAGTGGGTTGCGACGAGGAGGATCGCGCTCTCCCGCATGCGCGGGGTGAGCGCCGAGCGGTACCGTAGTGCGGCCCCGACGGACTGCAGGGCTCCTCCGGCGGCGGGGGCGAGGAGGAGCGCGTTGAACGGACCATTGAGCGCACCGTCGTCATCCGTGAGGGCGAAGTGCTGCATACCGGCTGCGCGCGGGCCGCCGACGATCGCATCGTACAGCGCTCGCTGATCGGGGTCGAGCTGCTCGGGACGGACGCGGGGAATCCGTGCGCTCATAGCCCGCGCAGTCGTGTGGAGATGTCGTCCGCCGTCGCGCGGAGCTGAGGTAGCAGCACATCGCGCAGCGACTGCACGTCGTGGCGGGTCGAGGAGACGGCGATGTTGACGGCCGCGATCGGCTGGCCGGGATCGCGGCCGAACACGGGGACGGAGACGGAGCGCAGGCCGACAGCGAGCTCCTGATCCTGAATCGAATAGCCCTGCTGGCGGATCGTCGCAAGCCGATCGCGCAGCTCACTGGCACTCCTGACCGCGTTGGGCCCGGCCTCGCGGGCGAACGAAGCGTCGCTGACGTGATGGCTCAGCTCCTCGTCCGACAGCCACGCAAGGAGCAGCTTCCCCATCGATGTGTAGACGGCCGGCAGCGTTGAGCCGACCTGCACGTTGGCGGTGACCAGATCGGCGTTGCGCAGGCGGACGACATAGAGCACCTGGTCCGCGATGAGCACTCCCATGTTGACGGTCTCCGACGTCGATTCCGCGAGGTGGCGCAACGGCGGTTCGCTGACCTGCACCAGGCTGGACGCGCGCAACGCCGATGACCCCAGAGTGAGTACGGCTACGCCCGGCTGGATGTTGCCGTCGGGCAGGCGCTCGAGGAAGCCGCCCTCCTCGAGGGTCGCGACGATTCGGAATGCGGTCGGCATGGGGATGCCTGTGCGGTCGCAGATGTCCCGGAGCCTCAAGGTGACCGTGTTCTCGTCGAAGAGCCGCAGTACCTGCAGGCCCTTCGCGAGCGATTCGATCCGATAACGATTGGGAGTCTGCTCAGGGGCCTGCGACAGAGTCATACGCTTGCCCTCCAAAGGCTAAACGACCCGTATGAAAGCGATTTTCCGCTGACGAAAGTATGTCAGACCGAGCAGCCGTGCACCATCTGCATCTCAGGGCGAGCCCGCTCGCGTACTCCCTGGTCGCCACCCGGCTGATCGGACTGGTCGTTCGGCGCGTCGTCGGCTTCCGGATCCCTGGCGACGATGAGATCGCCGGTACCGATCTCGCGGTTCACGGCGAAGAAGGCTATGTGCTCGAGGAGCAGAAAGTCTGACGAGCACGGACAGTCGCAGGGGCGGTGCCGAAGCGCGCCGCCCCTGCAGCAGGTGAAGTATCGGTCCACGCGTTGACGGTCCTGCTTGCAAGGACATGGTATGCATTTGTTAGGAAATTGGTGTTGCCTTATTCAGGACGTCGGTATTGAATAACAGGACATCGGGTTCAAGGGAGAATCATGAAGACTGCAGCAACGACCGCCGCCGCGACGATTGTCCTTGTCGGAGCGCTCGCACTAGTCGGATGCGGGGGGCAGGCTCCCACGACCGCCGGCCCGAGCGAGTCGGGTAAAGAGTCGATCAGGGTCGGGCTGTTCGTCGCCAACGCGTTCGGCGATCACAGCTACTACGACGCAGCGTTCGAGACGATCGAGACCCTCGAGGCCGAGCATGGTGCAACGGTCACCACCTACGAAGGCAAGCTCGAGACTCAGAATTACGGCCCACTGCTCCAGGACGCCGCAGACGCCAACGAACTCGTTTACGTGGTCGGCAATCAGGCCATCGACGCCACCGTCGAAGCCGCGTCGCAGAACCCCGATACCACGTTCGTCTTCGTAAACGGCGTCGTCCCGAGCGACGACGTCGTCTCGGTGGCCTATCGCTACGCCGAGTCGTGCTATGCCGGCGGCACCGTCGCGGCCCTGGTGACCGAGGACGCAGGAAAGTCCGCGGCCGGCTTCATGGGAGGCTTCGAGGCTCCGAGCATCGCGGACTGCGAAGCGGGGTACACGCAGGGTGCGCAGGCTCAGGACCCGTCGCTCTCCGTGATCTCCAGTTACGTCGGATCCTTCAGCGATCCCGTCAAGGGACTCGAGACCGCGACGGCGATCGGGCAGCAGGGCGCGTACGTCATCTACTCGACCGCGGGCCTGTCCGGCCAGGGGGCGGTGAAGGCCGCCGAGGGTGGCACCGCGATCGCTCCGATCATGGCCGCCTACCCGACCGTTCCCGAGGTAAGCCCTGCCGTGGTCAACGACGACACCAGCGTGCTCGTCCTCGATGCGGCGGACTCGTTTGTCGACGGGACCCTCGCCAAGGGGGATGTGCGCACCTACGGGTTCAAGGAGGGTGCCTTCACCGTGCTCTACAACGACGCGTTCCTCAGCGATGACCAGCAGGCTCTGGTGGAAGACGTCATCGCCCAGATCGTCGCCGGCGACATCGTGCCCGAAGGTGCGCCCCGCGGATGACAACCGTTCCGTCCGTTCTCCGCGCTACCGCCATCACCAAACGGTTCGGCGACCTTCTCGCCAACGACCGTGTGAGCTTCGAGGTGCAGCCCGGTGAGATCCACGCCGTGGTGGGTGAGAACGGCGCGGGCAAGAGCACGCTGATGAATATCCTGTTCGGGATGCAACGCCCCGACGCGGGCAGCATCGAGATCGACGGTGTGCCCACGGAACTCCACGATGCCGCCGACGCGATACGCGCGGGGATCGGCATGGTCCATCAGCACTTCATGCTCGTGCCCGAGTTCTCCGTCACGAGGAACGTCACCCTCGGTGCGGAACCGCGGCGGCTCGGCTTCATCGACGCCAAGGCGAGCGAGCGGGCACTGGCGGAACCGATGGCACTCCTGGGTGTGCAGTTCGACATCCGCCGGAAGGCGCGCGAGCTGAGTGTCGCGCAGCAGCAGCAGGTGGAGATCCTCAAGGTGCTGTATCGGGGTGCACGCATACTGATCCTCGACGAACCCACCGCCGTCCTCACTCCTCAGGAGACCGCCGAGCTGTTCCGCACCCTCCGATCGCTTTCCAGCAGCGGGGTATCGGTCATCTTCATCACCCACAAGCTGCGCGAGGTCATGGAGATCGCGGATCGAGTGACCGTGCTGCGCCAGGGTCGAACCCAGGGCACGTTCCCCCTCGCGGAGGTCGACATTCCGACGCTGGTGTCGCTGATGACGGGGCGCAGCGACGTCGAACTCGGGCGCCTGCCGCGCGCATCTCACGGCCGCGCCACCCGGCTTCGCGTCGAGGCTCTGAGCGGGCGCCAGTTCCCCGACTCCGAACTGAGAGATGTGACTCTCCACGTCCGCGAGGGTGAGATCGTCGGAATCGCCGGCGTCGACGGCAACGGGCAGAACAGCCTTGTCTCGCTCCTGACCGGAGGCGCGCGTCCTTCTGTGGGAAGCATCCATCTGGACGATGTGAGACTCACCGGAAGGTCGGTCGGCGAGCACCGTCAGCGCGGCCTGGGCTACGTTCCCGAAGATCGGCAAGCGGACGGTCTTCCGCTGCACGCACCTGTGGTGGAGGCGCTGGCGATGGGACGACTGCTGTCAGTACGGGGGCTGTCGCTGCTCGGGCCCGCCATCACGCGCCCCGTCAAGGCGTGGGCGCGCGAGATGATCAGCCGCTTCGGTATCAAGGTCACCTCCCTGGACACGGTGCCCGACAGTCTGTCCGGTGGCAATCAGCAGAAGATCGTTCTTGCCCGAGAGCTGGACGCGCAGCCGCGGCTGCTGGTCATGGCGCAACCGACCCGAGGCGTGGACATCGGCGCATCCGAAGGAATCTACACGTCGATACTCGACCTGGCGTCGAAGGGGGCGGCGATCATCGTCGTCTCCGCCGATCTCGACGAGCTGCTCCGCCTCACCGACCGCATCCTCGTGGTCTATCGCGGCGCGATCGTCGCCGAGTTCGCCGCGGCGACGACCTCGCGCGACGAACTCGGGCTCGCGATGGCGGGCGTCCACCAGGAGGCCGCGTGAGCAACCTGGTCGAAGTCTCTCGCGAAGCGCCGGCCCCGCACGGCGTGGGCCGTGCATTGATTCCGGTGATCAAAGCTCTCGTCGCGCCCGCAGCAGGCCTCTTCGTGGCGATCATCCTCATCCAGTCCGGCGGGTTCCAGCCCCTGCCGACGATCCTCGTCGGCCTCGAGTACTCGCTCGGCAGCGTCGAGGCGATCGCCCGCACCGTGGCATGGGGCCTGCCGTTGTGCGTGGCAACCCTCGGCGTCGTCGTCGCGTACCGGACAGGGATGTTCACCGTCGGTGCCGAAGGGCAGATCTACGTGGGCGCGCTGGTGAGCGCGGTGACCGGAGCGTACGTGGGCGGGCTGGTCCCGTGGGCTCACCAGGCGCTCTCGATCGCGCTCGCCGCTCTCACAGCCGGGGCTGTGTCGGCCGGACTCGGCTGGTTGGCCGCGCACTGGGACGTGGACATCGTCCTGTCGTCGCTGCTCAGCAACTACGTCTTGCTCGGACTGTGCATCTTCCTCGCCAGTGGTGTCTTCAACGATCCGGCCGCCGAGGCTCCCGGCGCGACTCTTCCGATCCAGCCCTCGGCAGAGTTCCTGAGTCTCATCCCCCGCACGCAGCTGACCGTTGCGGTGTTCCTCGTGGCGGTGCTGTGCATAGGGGCATGGTGGATCCTCGAGCGATCCGTCGTCGGCTACCGGTGGCGAATGATCGGAGAGTCTCCTCGATTCGCCACGTCGTCGGGGATGGATGTACCGCGCTGGCAGGTGCTCTCGCTGGCAGTGTCCGGTGCATGCTGCGGAGTCGCCGGCGCCCTGCTCGTCCTTGCCAGCCAGGGCCGGTTCGCTTCCGAGATCGCGATCGGACTCGGATGGATCGCCGTCATGCTCGCATTGATGGGCCGCGCGAAGCCGCTGCTCGCGATCCTGTGGGTGGGCGTTTACAGCGTGATGCAGGCGGCCAGCCGCAAGATCGAGCAGGTCGCCGACGTTCCCTCGGACCTCGCCGTCCTCGTGATCTGCACGATCCTTATCGCCGCCGCGGCTGCACCGGGGGCGGTCGACCTTGTGGTCTCGACATGGAGGAGACGCCGTGGAATGGCTTGAGGCATTGCTGACCTCTGGGGTGCGCATGACGACACCGATCCTGCTGGCGGCGCTCGCTTGCCTCCCGACGCTGTGGACGCGCGACATCAACATCGGCCTCGAAGGGGTGATGATCTTCGGTGCGTTCTTCGGCGTCGCGCTCGGTATCGCCACGGGGTCTGCGCTGACCGCGGTATTGCTCACTCTGGTGCTCGCCGCGGCGGCGGGCCTGTGCTTCGGACTGCTCGTCACCAAGCTGAAGGTCGACGTCTTCGTCGGAGGCATCGTGCTGTTCGTCTTCGCCGGTGCCGCGACCGCATATCTGCTCGACATCCTGTTCGGGGTGAAGGGCAACCTGTCGGATCCAGGCATCCCGGTGCTCAGCTCGCTCGAGGTGCCGCTCTTCGAGGACGTGCCGCTCGTCGGGGGGATCGTGTCGGGCCACTCCGGTCTCAGCTGGCTTGCCGTCATCCTCGCCGTCGTCCTCGCCGTGGCAGATCGTCGCACGGTCGTCGGGGTGCGCTTTCGGGCAGCCGGCTCCCACCCAGAAGCGCTCTCCGCGGCCGGCGTATCGGTCGTCAAAACTCGCGTCATCGCCCAGGTGTGGTGCTTCGCGCTCGCCGCGCTCGCGGGCATCGAGATCAGTGTCGGCCAGCTGGGGCTCTTCACCGTCGGGATGGTCGGAGGGGTGGGCTTCGTGGCACTCGCGGTCGTGATCTTCGCACGGGGGAGCGTAGGTTTCACTGTGCTCGTCAGTGTTTGCTTCGGGATCGCTACAGCTGTGTCGTTCCAGTTCGACAAGAACGTCGTACCGCACGAACTTACCCAGATGCTTCCGTATGCAGCGGCGCTCATTGCCCTGGTCTTCATCTCGCGCCGATCACGTCGACCGGGGCGGACGCTCGTCGGCGTCTAGCCACTTGCGACCGCACACGCCAGCAGAGCACCCGCTTGTCCGACTCGCCGGACGTCAGCTTTCGGGTTCAATCGGTCGAGCCCGCTCAATCGCGTCGTCGACTGCACGTGCGTTTCGCATGTTCACCGCCAGTTCGCGGAGCAACTCGATGAGAAGCCGTTGGCGCTCGGGCGCGAGGCCCAGCGCGGTCGAATTGATTGCGTTCGCGATCGATTGGATCTCGGGCATGAGGCCGCGCGCGCGCGGCGTGAGTCGAACAATCGAGCGCCGTCCGTCGGCTGGGTCGCTCAAACGTTCGATGAGACCGTCTCGCTGCATTCGGCGAAGCGTGAGTGCCATGGTGGGCTGCTCGATGTCGCACTCCTTCGCGAGCTCGGTCTGCGTGCTTTGCCCAAGCGTGGATAGCGTAAAGAGCACAGGCAGCTGAGCCGGGGCCACGCCAAGAGGTCGCACAGCGCGCGCCATGGTCTGCGTGAGCAGCCGGGCGCAAAGATTTACGAGGTAACCGGTCGAATCAAACCTGTTGAAAATCATCTCACCCTCCCTGCGGGCAGCGGCGTCGGTCGGTGTGATAGCCCGGCCGCGCAGCGCCTACTCGCCAGTGAAGCCTAGATGCCGGCGCGTCGTTCCCATTCCGAACCATAGTATGCTATCTATCGGTCGCGGAAGCGGCGTCGGACGCTTAAGGAGATCAGATGCGCATCGCCACTCTCACTCATGTGGACACCCGCGCCGACGGTTCCGGGGCGTCACTGCTCTCGTTTCGCCCCCGGGACTCGTTCTCCCGCAGCCCTGGGCAATTCGGCGTCTGGTTCGTCGGTGGGGCGATGCGGCCTTTCACTATCGCATCCGCAACGCAGGACGAGTTCGTCCAATTGGGAACCCGCCTGCACGGCAGTTCGAGAATCAAGCTAAAGCTGGGAGCGTTGAAACCAGGGGATGAAGTCCGGCTCTTAGGTCCGCTCGGAGGAATCACACCTTATGACGACAAGAGCGCGATGGTTTACCTCATTCAAGGTATCGGCGCGACTCTCGCACGGGCTCTCATCAGGCAGTGGCCGTCCCGCGGGCACACGCTTCTGCAGGTCGGAGCGCCGTACTTCGGGGCGGAGCTCGCCCCACTCGTTGAGTCGGCGACGTACTTGCCGACTCGGGACGACTTCACCGCCGCGATTCCGCGCGCCGTCGCGGCGCAGCGCAGCGCCGACTATGTCGTCGCCGGCAGCACGTCGTTCTCGAAGACCGTCCAACTCAGCCTCAGAAACGCTGGCGTTCCCCGAGATCGAGTTCACGCCGAGGGGTTCATTGGCCTACCGAATTGGCAGTTGTAACCCCAGCGCCGGGCGCATCGTCGCGCTGCCATGAATCATGCCGCACGCTCGGCAATCTCACTGCCACACCACCGGACTGATGCGTAACTGGCCCCACCCCGAGCATCGCCTTCGACGGCCTTGACGGGTGGCGTGCTGATGTTCGACTGACATGGCCGAGTTCTCCGGCAGCGGTAATCAAGTCGCGGTGCCAACTGGAGGCTGGCGTGAACAGGAGCTGGAAAACCTCGGTGGCCGCGCGCGCGTTCCTAAGCTAGCTCGAATACGTACCTGATGTGTGCACCCGAGCTCACGATGCCAATGTTTGCAAGGCCCCTGCAGCGGTTCCCGCTTGACTACGGATCAGAAGGTTGGGAGTTCGAGTCTCTTCGCGCGCACACTGTGGTGAGACAGTAACCTCGAGAAGAGTCCCGGTTTTCCGGGGCTTCTCTTGTTTCGACAATCGGAACGCGCGCGTGCGGCGGCGCCACGTGACGCCACAGCACACCACACCCATGTGTGCACCTATGTGTGCACGATTTCCGGATCGCCCACTTGGGCAACCTCATCAACGCCGGCATCGTCCGCTACCTCCGCGCGCACCCCGACAGTACCGTCGGCCCCATCGCCGCCGCACTCGAACTCCGCCCCACCACCACCAAGCCACGACTTGACCAACTCGAAGAGGCTGGTCTCGTGATCTCCGACCCGCCCGCCTCCGCAGGACAACCCCGCCGCGGTGTGTGGATCACCTACAGCAGCACCAACAACGAAGCCGTCACCGACCTCTACCTCCGCCTCGGCCTGGCGATCGGCGAGTACTGAGGGGTCTTTCGTCGCCGATGTGCCAGATGGAGGGCACCGAGATAGTCCTCGACGCGATCGGGAGGGCCCGCTAGTCCCGCCGACGAATAGGTCCGCTGGAGCTCGATCTCCGAGGGTGACGCGCGGCCATGATTGCGCTCGTTCTCGACGCGTGCGAGGTCTCGGGCAGAGGTCCGTCGACTTGGGCGAGTACTGGCGTGAGAGGAGTGGAGTAGTCCCCAGAAGTTGGACACCGAAAATCACGTGCCCATTTCAGAGGAGTCCATCCATGTACTCGCGAAGCACGTTGAGTCATCTCGACGCTGTCTCTGCTGTCGAGTTGTTCGAGGAGGGGAAACCGGACTTGACAAAGATACTTAGTGCCCACTAAGTATTGAACGTCCGGGAAAACTTAGCGCCCACTAAGCGATGGACGATCTACCCACGAAGGAGTTAGTGGATGCCCAACGACGTCGTCGTACCCCACTCCCGCGCTGTTAGCCGTACGGTGCCAGTCGCGGACTTGATCTGTCGGCGTTCCGGCGCCATCACCGAAGTGCCGGAGGCGAGGAGTTGAGCGCCGTCCGTATCGTGCAAGAACTCGGCACCGCCGACCGCACCGCGGACGTGGTGATCGTCGGTACCGGAGCGGGAAGCGCGGCGGTAGCGGGTGCGGCTCGGCGAAAGGGCCTCTCCGTCATCATGATCGAGGCTGGCGCTGCCGTCACCCCGCAGCCCGGCATCCACATGCGTAACGTAATGACGGACCCGGAGTTCAACCGCAAGGCCATGGAGTTCCTCCTCCCACACGCCGGAGGCGACATACCCGTGGCGGGTCTTCCCGGGACCCGCGGCATTCACGCCGTGGGAGGCATGATGATCGCCTGGTCACATGCCGTGCCGCGTCCTCAATTCCCCGCCGAATGGGATGGGCCGGTTCCGGAAGCCACCCTCTCTCGCTACCTCGACGAAGCTGAACGGCTGCTGTGGGCGACGGACGAACTCTACGGTGACGGCGGCTCCCGTCAGAAATGGGTGGCTGCCCGCCTCGCCGAGCAGGATGGGCTGCAGTCGCGGGTTGTTCCGATCGCTGCCCGCAGGGACAGTCTCGGCGGCGTGGAGTACGCCGGCGCCGCGGCGCTTTTCGATCCGGAGGGCGCCACCGGTGAGCTCACGATCATCACAGGAGCCGTCGCGCGGCGCATCGTCCATCGGGACGGACTTGCCATCGGAGTGCTCGCCGTCGATGCGAAAGTCGGTGAGTTCACGGTCAGTGGCGCGTCGATCGTGGTGGGCGCGGGAGCCGTCGGCACGCCGCAGCTGCTCTTCGCATCCGGCCTGCGCCACCCCGCACTCGGGCGCTACTCCACTGATCACGTGAACGTCGTCTCCACCGTGCCTCTGCTCGCCGATGCTCCTAGCGAGTCGCAAGACGAGCCCGCCATGAACCTCTACCTTCCGGTCACGGATGAACGCCCCTTCCACACCGCGGTGCTCGATCTCCCGAGCGTCGCCCACACCGGAATTGCTATGGGGGACGACGCGCTGACCGTCACGAATCTCGGGACGTTCGTCGGCACCGAACCAGTCCACTCCAACGGGCTCGACTTCCACGAGACGGAGATCGACAGGTTCGGCATGCCGGCGGTCACTGCACACTTCCGCCTGACAGAAGCAGACCATGCGCGCGTAGCGCAGGTGTACTCGGACCACTATCGCATCGCCCGCGCCATCGGTGAACCCACGACCGGCACCACATCGTACCTCCGACCTTTCGGTTCCGCGCTCCATCTGATGGGCACTCACCGCATGGGAGCGGACGAGGCAACCTCGGTGTTGGACGCAGCAGGCAAGGTTCGCGGAACCAGCAACGTCTTCGCGGTCGGAAATGGCGTGCTCCCCAGTCGAAACTCGGTAAATCCGACACTGACGACGGTCGCACTTGCCTTGAACACAGCGGATGGGATGTTCGAAGAGGGGACACGCTCATGAGCGGTCGCCCGCTGCGGGTCGCGATGATCGGGTACGGCTTCATGGGGTCCGCTCACTCGGTGGGATGGAGGCAGGCGCCCCGCATGTTCGATCTGCCGGCGAAGGTCGAGATGGCGGTGCTCGTCGGCCGCAGCGCTGACGCGGTGGCGGATGCTGCGGCCCGTTGGGGCTGGGCGGAGTCGGCGATCGATTGGCGCGAGGTGATCGCGCGCGACGACATCGACATCGTCGACATCGTCACGCCGGGCGACACGCACGCCGAGATCGCGATCGCCGCGCTGGAGGCCGGCAAGCACGTCCTGTGCGAGAAGCCGCTCGCCAACACGGTCGACGAGGCCGAGGCGATGCTCGCGGCCGCCGAGCGCGCGGCGGAGCACGGTGCCAAGGCGATGGTGGGCTTCACGTACCGTCGGGTCCCCGCGGTGACGTTCCTGCGCGAACTCGTCGCGTCGGGGCGGATCGGTAGGGTGCAGCAGGTGCGCGCGGCGTACCGCCAGGACTGGCTCGTCGACCCGGAGCTGCCGCTCGGCTGGCGCCTGCAGAAGGAGCACGCCGGATCCGGTGCCCTGGGCGACATCGGCGCGCACATCGTCGACATGACGCAGTTCGTCACCGGGCTGCAGGTCGACGCGGTGTCGGGCACGATCGAGACGATCGTGAAGCAGCGACCGGTCCTGGGTGAGCGGGCCGGCTTCACCGGCGTCGCGGGCGCTGAACTCGGGGACGTCACGGTCGACGACGTCGCGATCTTCGCCGGGCGCCTGGAGTCGGGCGCACTCGTCTCGTTCGAGGCATCCCGCTTCGCCACCGGCCGCAAGAACGACCTCTCGATCGAGGTGTCCGGGTCCGCGGGCGCGCTGCGGTTCGACCTTGAGGACCTCAACACGCTGCAGTTCTACGACCGCACCGCCCCCGGCGAGACGCAGGGGTTCACGCGGATCCTGGTCACCGAGGCATCCCACCCGTACGTCGGCGCGTGGTGGCCGGCCGGCCACATGCTCGGCTACGAGCACGGGTTCAGTCACCAGGTCGTCGACCTAGTGACGGCGATCGCGGAGGGCACCGACCCGCACCCGTCGTTCGCCGAAGGGCTGTCGGTGCAGCGTGTGCTCGCCGCGGTCGAATCCAGCTCCGCCCAGAACTCCGCCTGGGTCACCGTAGACGCCGACGTCACTGTGAAGGGATAGCAATGCCTCGTCCGATCACCCTGTTCACCGGCCAGTGGGCCGATCTGCCGTTCGAAGAGGTCGCCCGCCTCGCCGGCGAGTGGGGCTACGACGGTCTCGAGATCGCCTGCTGGGGCGACCACATCGACGTGTCGCGCTGGCACGACGAGGAGTACGTGCAGTCGCGCCGCGACATCCTCGAGCGCAACGGGCTGCAGGTGTGGACGATCTCGAACCACCTCGCCGGTCAGGCGGTGTGCGACGACCCGATCGACGAGCGGCACCACGACATCCTGAACGACCGGGTGTGGGGCGACGGCGAGCCCGAGGGCGTGCGGCGGCGTGCGGCGGAAGAGCTCAAGGACACCGCGCGGTTCGCCGCGAAGCTCGGCGTGAAGACGGTCACCGGATTCACCGGGTCATCGATCTGGAAGGCGGTGGCGATGTTCCCGCCGGCGTCCGACGAGTGGATCGCCGCCGGCTACCAGGACTTCGCCGACCGGTTCCACCCGATCCTCGACGTGTTCGAAGAGGTCGGGGTGCGCTTCGCGCTCGAGGTGCACCCGTCCGAGATCGCCTACGACTACTGGACGACGAAGGCGACGCTGGACGCGATCGGGCACCGGGAGAGCTTCGGCATCAACTTCGACCCGTCGCATTTCATGTGGCAGCAGCTGGACCCGATCGCGTTCGTGCTCGACTTCGCCGAGCACATCTTCCACGTGCACGTGAAGGAGTCGACCACGAACCTCGGCGGCCGCAACGGTGTGCTCGGGTCGCACCTGCCGTGGGCCAACCCGCGCCGCGGCTGGACGTTCGTCTCGACTGCGCACGGCCAGGTGCCGTGGGAGCCGCTGTTCCGCGCGCTCAACGCGATCGGCTACGACGGGCCGACCTCGGTCGAGTGGGAGGACGCCGGCATGGACCGCCTGCAGGGCGCCCCCGAGGCGATCGCGTTCGTCCGCAAGCTCAACGCCATCACCCCTCCCGCCGCCGCCTTCGACGCCGCCTTCTCGCACCGGTAGTACCCGTCTACCAACCCTCGATTCAAGACGACGGTCGTCTGAATCACTACCGCAAAGGAGCAGTACCAATGTCCGCATCCTCACAACCCGAAGTGGCGACACCTGATGAGGTCACCGTAGGCGACAAGCCGCGTCTTCCTCTCGGCGCTCGCGTCGGATATGGACTAGGCGACTTGGCCTGTGTGCTGGTGTTCACCGGCATGACGAGCTATCTCGCGCTCTTCTACACCGATGCCGTCGGCATCTCAGCCAGCGTGGCAGGCCTCATCATCCTGCTGGCGCGCGTTCTGGATGGGATCTTCGACGCCGCTGTCGGTGCGGTGTCGGAGAGGACTCGAAGCCGCTGGGGACGCTTCCGTCCGTGGATCATGTTCGGTGCTCTGCCGCTGGGCGTCTTGGCCGTACTGACATTCACTGCGCCCTTCCCTGGCGACACCGCAGCGGCCGTCGTCTGGGCGGCTCTCACCTACGGGATCTGCGGGCTTCTGTACTCCGTGGTCAACGTTCCGTATGCCGCACTCTCGGGTGTGATGGCAGAGACTCCGGCCGACCGAGTTTCGATGAACTCGCTTCGTTTCGCACTCGGCTCGATCGGTCTTGTCGCGACCAGCGTTGTCACCCTCCCGTTGGTCGGCGCCTTCGGCGGTGCTTCGGAGAACGGTATCTCAGTCCAGGGTTTCACCGTGACCGCTGCCGTCTTCGCCGGCATCGGGGTCATCCTGTTCCTTGTCACATATCGCACTTCCCGAGAGACTGTGAAGCCGGTGCGCAAGGACAAGGTGCCGTTCAAGGAGACCGTGCGCGCGATCTTCACGAACGGACCGCTGTTTATCGTGGCGCTGTTGACCATCCTCGGCGGCGTCGCGTTCTACAGCCGGCTGGGCGTCATCGTCTATTACTACATCTATGGCTCGCACGCCGTCGCCCTCGTACCTCTCCTCATCCCGCTGAGCCCCGTGTCCGCGCTGATCGGTGCTCTGGCGTTCACGCGATTCGCCCGCAAGATCGGCAAGCGCAACCTGTTCATCGTCGGCATGGTGGTGCAGGTGCTCGCTCTCTCCGCGCTGTTCTTCGTCGATCCGACGAACTTGCCCGCCGTCATCATCCTGACGATCGTCCACGGGCTGTCGGGCTTCACCATCCCGCTGACGTACTCCATGGTTGCCGACGCGGCCGATTACGGCGAGTACAAGACAGGCGTTCGTGCTGACGGCATCTCATTCGCCGTCGTGTCGATCGCGCAGAAGCTTGCTTTCGCCGTCGCCGGGGCTTCGGTTCTCCTGATCGGCATCTTCGGCTACCAGCCGAACGTCGAGCAGACGCCTCAGGCGCTCCAGGGCATCAACCTGGTCGTCAATCTGTTCCCTGCGATCGTGGGTGTTGTGGCGATCCTCGTGGCGTTGGCCTACCGCATCACCGACACACAGGCGGCGCAGATCCGCACTGACCTGAACACCGGCACTGTCGCGCCCGAGCGCCGACGCTGACGTCGCCGCTGCGCAGTTCGCCGCACATCGCCAGGATGGCTGCGGTCCCGCATGAGCGAGCCGCAGCCATCCCCTCCCCGGTTCGACCCACTACAACGAATAGAGAACTGCCCATTATGAAGAACGAAATTCGCGTCTCGACGTTCGGCATCCGTCATGAGCTCGGGCCCATGTTCCTCGGTTATCGCGCGCCCGATGGGGCCTACACCATGCGGCAGGTCAACGACGGCCCTGTGTCGACAACCCTCGTGGAGCTGCCCCGACGCATCCGCGATGGCTACGGCGTGTCCTCGGTGGAGCTCATGGAGCAGAACCTCCACGACGCGAGCCCCGACGACCTCATTGCCCTTCGCGAGGCGCTCGAGTCTTCAGGAGTCAAGCTCGGGCTGCTCGGTCTGAGTCGGTGCGCAGGGGATGCTGATCCCGCACGGCGCGCAGAGGACATCTCGGCGCTCGAGGAGTTCATCGATGTCGCGGGGCGGATCGGTGCCCAGCAAGTGCGAGTTGTGCTGCTCCCCCCGCCGGTCGTTCCGTCGCCCGAGCCCGCCGACCTTCCCGAGCTCGTTGAGGCACTGCTCAGGCTGGCGCGGCGCGCAGAGGCGGCAGGCGTACGGCTAATGGTCGAGAATGACGACGCCATCACGGCCGACCCAGCCCAGCTGCTCCCGATCCTCGACGCGGTCGGGTCTCAAGTCGGGTTCGTCCTGGACACGGGGAACATCGATCCGGTGATGACGGAGGTAGTTGCCGGATTCATGGAAGGGCGGGAAGCCAAAGATGTCGATGCTGAGGAAACCTATCGCACCATCCAGTCGCTACTTCCCCGGGCCGAGGTCGTCCACGTGAAGACATATGGATTCAAGCCGGACGGAACGTCCAAGGTCTACGACCTGCAGCGCGTTGTGACTCTTCTCGCTGACGCAGGATTCGCAGGACCAGTGACGATCGAGTACTCGGGAGCAGACGGCGCGGACGCTGACGACGCGATCACTCGCACGATCGAGATAGTGCGGGCGGCTTAGCAGACCGCGGTTCAGAGTCGGGCTCCTCCCGCCCACCCGCCGACCCCAACCCAACCCACCACATCCAGTGCAAAGGAGTTTCAGATGATCTCGCTGAGTGATCTCGACTCGACGTCGCCGTTCGTCGCGCAACTGCACAACGCAGGTGCCGGCCCGGTCACCATCATCAACACGTTCGTTTGTGCGCCCGGAAACCGGGAACTGGTGCTCGCCGCCTGTGGAAGAAGGACTCCGATGTCATGAAGCGTCCGAGGGCTTCATCTCAGCGCAGCTGTACGACAGCGCTGCCGACGCGACCGTGATGATCAACGTTGCCGTGTGGGGGAGTGCCGGCGACCTCTACAACGCGTTCGCCAGTGCGGACTTCCAGGCGCTTCTCGCCGAATATCCGGACGGAACGGTCGCCTATCCGACGCTGCTGCGGAAGGTGGCGGTCGAGAAAATCTGCGTCGCGCAGTAGCGGGTCGGGCGCGGATGCCTCGCGCGCGACGTTGGTGACCGGCAGCATCGTCGCATCGCTGTCACTGCCGGCACGGCTGGGATTGCCCCGACAAGCTCGTAATCCGGGGAATCGCGTGGCGCGAGTCAACCCCACATGGGCGTTACCAACCGCCGGCCTTAACGCTGTCGTTGTGCGCATGTACGATGTTTAGTGGTCGCTAAGTATTGGTTTGGCAACCGAGTATCCACCGAGACGAGATGAGGGTGGCATTGGCTGAGGAGGCGAAGGCTAGGAAAGCCCGAGGTTCTTACGCCCCATCCACAGCAATGAAGCGAGCGATCCTCATAGCGGCAACATCAGTTTTCGCCGAGTCCGGTTACCGTGCAGGATCCCTCCGCACCATCGGCGAGAAAGTCGGTATAACCGATGCCGGCATCCTTCACCATTTCGGTAGCAAGGTAGCCTTGCTCGCGGCTGTCCTTGAGTGGCGTGACGAACGTATCGCTCCGCTCCTGCCCGAAGCTGGTGTCAGCGGTGTCGAGACGTTCGAGGGGCTTCTCCGGATCGCCGACTATATCCCAACTGAGCCCGGGATCGCTCGTCTGCACTGCACCTTACTGGCGGAGTCCACAGACGCGAACCACCCGGCGCACGACTTTTTCGTCAAGCGCTATGACCGGACTCGAGGTGAACTAGTCACAGCCTTCCACGCTGCGCAGGCTAAGGGGCAACTGAAGACGGGCGTGGACCCCAACGATGCGGCTTCGGCCACGCTCGCCGTCATGGATGGTCTGCAGTTGCAGTGGCTCCTGCGACCAGATGCGGTCGACATCAGGTCCGCGTTGGAATCGCACCTCCGAACACTCGTCGAGATGTCGGCAGGTTCGCCCGTGAGCGAGGAGATGTCAACGATCGCCGTTTCCGCGTGAAAGAGAACAGGCACTGACACAGAAAGGCCAACCTCCTGCTAGGGTCCCGAACTTCCGCACCGGGGGCTTAGTTACTTCTCGTCTCAAACCGCGCCGGTTCGGCGGCGCGTCGGCGGCGGCGGCATCGTCCTTCTCCACCGCGCGGCGGGCCTTGTACGAATCAGACGGAACCGTCGCCGACGATTCTTCGCGATCGGGGTGGTGGGGGACTCGCTCTAAACGCGACGAGGCTCTACGGGGCGCTGGCGGGGCAAACGCGCGGCGGGAAGCCCGCCTCCCGAACAGGAGCAGACCTGCCGATGCCGCCGACCCGTTCCACGGTGGCTCGCACCCGAGGCTGTCAGTCGTCGTTGTGCTCGACGAGTAAACCCTGCAATCCCTGAAGGTAACCAGGACCAGACGCTGGAGCCTTGTCAAACCACGTGAAAGGGTGGTGATTCTGCAGCACGGCAGGCAGCAGGGGATGGCCGGTCATGACAGGGACTTCCCATTCGTCCCACTGGGAGTTGTCGTCGAACCAGTCGCTGACCGCGTCCCAGTCGTCGTCGCCGATCATGGCGAAGTCGTCCGAGTCCTCGGTCGTTCGCGCCTGGATGGGCTCGAATATCTCTGGCATGTCAGCCAGATATGCCTCTGCCTCGGGCAGTGCCGCTGCGATGAGCAACTCGTCGACGAATGCGCCCGAGCGATCGAACGGCAACACCCCCCGTTCGATCTCGTCAGAGATCGCATAGCAGCGCTCGCGGAGCGACTCCACCCATGCACGGTTGCCATCGAGGTAGAACAGAACTCGGCGGTCGAATTGGGCGAAAGGCCCCACGTTGTGGAGTGGCTCTACCGGGTCCTCCATCCAGTTCTGAAGCTCACCGTCTGCCCACATGTCCAGCGTCAACGCGATCGCAAAGGCTTGACGAGGCGTGAGCGATGGGTTGTCGACCCACGCGTTTTCGAACGCGGCAACCTGTTCGGCCAGCGCCGGGGACATCTCCAACTCTGCAGCAAGAACTCGCTCGCAGGCTAGCTTGGTCGCGGCGCTCACCCCGTCCGGGTTCTGTTCCCAGCGCCGCCAGGTCGCAAGGCTTACCTCGGCGTCCGTTGCCGCCGCGGTTTGACTGAGCCCGAGCTCTACCCGGCGGTCGTATCTCGCATTCACATTGGTATCGTAGTGAGTACTCAGTGAGTAGTCAACGGCGATGCTAGTTGAGCCGCCGAATAGGCAGGAAGCACGCTGGCTGCCGTCGCTTCGCTTGAGGTCGATCGGGGCCGCACTCTTGAAGCCCTAGCTACCAACCCATGTCTCGAGGTGGTGAACGGCTTTGCGTCCTTCGCTGGTGAGGACGTGGCGGTAGGGGTCGGATGCTTCGGGGCTCCCGTGGCCGCTGACTCCGGCGGCCGCGGCCCAGGGGATGCCGGCGTGCTCCGAGAGAGTCACATACGTGTGTCGGAGCCAGTGGGTAGTCGCCGCCGGTTCGTCGATCCCGGCGCGGGTGAACACGGCACGGAGATGGTCGTTGTCGTCGGTGTTGGTCTTCGGAGCGCCGTTGGGGCGGTGCCAGACCAGCCCGTACGGGTTCAGACCGTCGTCGGCGTCGCGCAGCCGTCGAAGTTGCTCCGCGACGGCGGGGGTGAGGGGGATCTGGCGGGGGGTGTCGTTCTTGGGGCGGACCAACACCAGCCGGCCCTCGAGAGGAACGGCCTCCAGCGAGTCGGAGATCTCCAGGATGCGCTCAGGGCAGTTCCCGGCCCGCTTCTTCCCGCAACTACCGCCGCAGCCGTGCTGGAAGGACGCCTCAGTGAGCGACCACGACAATTCGGCGACGGCACGGTCGAAGTCGATGTCTTCCCACCGCAACGCCATCGCCTCACCGCTGCGCAGCCCGGTCAGCAGGCCGAGCGTGGTCCGCGCGTCCTCCACCCCGAGGAGCGCCCTGGCCTGTTCGCGGGTGAACGAGTCCTTCGCCTTCCGCACCCGCCCCCGCCGCGGCGGTGCCAGCATCGCGACATTCTCCCCGCTCACCACGCGCTCGGACTTCGCGTACTCGAGCATGGTGACCAGGGTGCGGTGCGCGCTGGCGACACTGGAGTACCCCGCCCCCGACGCGCGGATCGCGGCATGCATCCGCCGCACATCCGCGGGCGTCAGCTCCGACACGACCCGGCGACCGAGGGAGGGGAGGACCTTGGTGCGCACGTTGGAGCGATAATTCGTGAGCGTCTTCGGCTTCGCGCGCTCCGCGACATCGGCCAACCACGCGTCCGCCAGCTCCGCGACCCGCGTGGAGCGGTCCATCACCATTCCCAGGGAGTCACGTTCCCGGATCATGGCGTTAAGCTTCTTGACCGCCTCGTCCTTGCTCTTGGACATCCGGGCCTTCTGCACCCGTTTCCCGGTGTCCTCGTCGAAGCCGACATCGAGCACCGCGCGCCACATTTTCCGGGATTCCACCCAGTACAAGGCGCCCTGGCCGTGCTCACGTGACTTAGGCATGGCCGTCACGATAGCAACGGTGTACACAAAGGTGTACACATGCGGGTGGGGTCACAGCACGCGCTGTAAGAAACCGAACGGCGGAGATCCGCGGAAAATCAATGCTCATTGAAGGCATCGAGACCGTGGCCGTTACTTGGGAAGCAGAAGTTCTGCCATTGAACTACAGCCCCGGACGCCGGCATCCCGGCATTCGCACGCCTGTTACAGCGCCCCGACAGCATAACAGCACGACCCCGCTAGGCTTGCCCCGTGCTGCTCAGTGACCGCGACATCAGGCTCGAGATCGAGGCGGGGCGCATCGGGCTCGACCCGTGGGATCCCGCGATGGTGCAGCCCTCGAGCGTGGATGTGCGCCTCGATCGCTACTTCCGGCTGTTCGACAACCACAAGTACCCGTTCATCGATCCGGCCGAGGACCAGCCCGAACTGACCCGCCTGATTCAGGTCGACCCCGACGAGCCGTTCATCCTGCACCCGGGCGAGTTCGCGCTCGGCTCGACGTTCGAGCAGATCACGCTGCCCGACGACGTCGCGGCCCGCCTCGAGGGCAAGTCCTCGCTCGGCCGCCTGGGTCTGCTCACCCACTCGACCGCCGGCTTCATCGACCCGGGGTTCACGGGCCATGTCACACTCGAGCTGTCGAACGTCGCGACGCTCCCGATCAAGCTGTGGCCGGGCATGAAGATCGGCCAGGTCTGCTACTTCCGCCTGTCGTCGCCGGCCGAGAACCCGTACGGCTCCGGCCCCTACGGCAACAGGTATCAGGGCCAGCGCGGCCCGACGGCATCCCGTTCGTTCCAGAACTTCCACCGGACCGATGTGGGGATCCTGGATGCCGGCAGCCGCGGCGCCTGAATCTCAGGGCGGCAGCGATAGGCGCCGGCGCTTCGCGTCCGGCGCGGCGCACCCGCGGACGGTCAGGGTGTCGGCGTCGGTGTCGGCTCGCCGACGCCGGGCGCCTTCGCGTACACGTGCACCTGCTCGCCGTCGAGCACGAACTGCAGGGCGGTGCCGACCGGGAACGCCTCGCGCAACTCCCTCGGCAGCTGTTCGCTGACCGTCAGCGCGGCGCTCGCCGGGAAGGGCCCCGACCCGCAGCCGGCCGCGCCGACGGTGCCGTTGCCATCGGCATTCGACAGGGCGTACAGGCAGATCTGACTGGGGTCGCCGCTGAAGCCCTGCGGATAACTCAGCACCGACATGCCGTGGAAGTCGTCGAACTGCTGCCCGCCGGGCGGCCGGTCGCCGAAGCTGGACGGCCACTCGGCGTCCTCGTCGACACCGAGGGTCGCGACCTTGCCCGCCGTCACGGACTGCACCGACAGCGTCAGTCCGACCCCGAACAGCACGGCGGCCACGAGCGACGCGGCCCACAGCACCCGGGTCCGCCGCCACCACGGCCGCGCGCCGCGCTCCGGCTCGTCGGCCGCCATATCGGGCGAGGGGATGCCGTCCTCCGGCGTACCCGGAGCATCCGGTGCGCCGTAGCCCGGGACGGGGTCCGGCGCACCGGCCTCGGCAGCCGGGGGAGGTGCCGTGCCGGCATCCGGCGTCTCCTCGAAGAGGGCGAGTGGGGACGGCTCATCGACGACGGGCGCAGCGGCGTTCCGCTGCTGCGCCTCGAGCTCCTGCAGCCGGGCGAGGGCGACCGGGTCGTCGTGGATGTCGGCGAGGGGGCCGTAGGCGCGAGCCCGCAGGGCTCTCAGCTCGTCGTCGCTGGAGGGGTCGGTCGGCGTTGACATCGAGACCATCCTGCCTCACGCCGGAGCGGGCTCATGACCTGCGCTGGAAGACCCTGCCCGATCGGCGAGCCATGTGCGGCGGGCGGCCCCAGACACGCCCGCCGCAGCGGCGGCGCCGGGCCCCCACGGCCGGTACCCCCGATGGTTACTGCATTTCGCAGTATAGGGTCGAAGCGGCGCCCGCGCGCCACTGTGTCCTGTCCGATGCTCAGAAGGAGGTCGCGCTGTGCCCGACCGCGATCTCTCGACGACGGGATACCTCACCCTCGGCCTGCTCGCCGCCCAC
>Ga0160453_100460_pt1 | contig 31575 bp, 34 predicted proteins | sample HID1971K_E6MG_FD_108228 | JGI IMG/M metagenome (GOLD analysis project Ga0160453, IMG submission 108228) | Enriched millipede-associated microbial communities from UW Madison campus, WI, USA - HID1971K_E6 MG | ecosystem: Host-associated > Arthropoda: Insects > Digestive system > Unclassified ...
GTTGATATACTTCTTTAGAGCTATGATTATTTGATTAAATGATTATTATGATTTCTTTTCGTTGATATACTTCTTTAGAGCTATGATTATTTGATTAAATGATTATTATGATTTCTTTTCGTTAATAACCTTAATCATAGCTAAAATCATAGTCAATCATTTAATCATAGTTAAAATTTTGTTCCAGGTTTCATAACTCTTTTGAACTGAAGACTTTTATTGCCAAAGTTAATGAGTAGGCCAATTTTAAAACCCGATGCTTCTAAATAATTAATGGCCTGGGCTAAATGAGCATCTTCTAATTGTATTATTGCTTTTAACTCGACCATTATTTTGCCTTCAATAAAAAAATCGACTCTTCTTAATCCAACTTTTACGTTTTTATAGTAAATATCCATTTCATGTTCTCTAATGAATTTAAGGTTATTACTAGCCAGTTCCATGGCAAAGGCTCTTTGATAAATTACTTCCTGAAAACCATTTCCCAAATGGCGATGAACTTCCATAGCACAGCCAATTATTTTTCCAGTTAATTCGCTTTCAGGGTACTCCGTATTTATCATAAACGAAAGGTTGTTAAAACAATTTACAATTTAAAATGAATTAATTAAAGGATGCTCATTACCTTTGTTAAATTTTAAAGCTATGGTATAATTAATCCTAGTATTGTAATTAGGTATATAATTTAGTTTGTCATAATAGTCATTAATCATAGTTGTCATTTAATCACATAATCATAGTTGTCATTTAATCACATAATCATAGTCAATGTTATTGAATTGTTATCAGCAGGAATTTTTAGAAGCAGGCTGCGATGAAGCGGGTAGAGGCTGCCTTGCGGGCCCTGTTTTTGCTGCTGCAGTAATCTTGCCAAGAGATTTTAAGCTGGAAGGTTTAAATGATTCAAAGCAATTAACACACGAACAAAGAGATTTGTTAAGGCCGATTATTGAAAAAGAGGCTTTGGCTTGGGCAGTTGCATCTGTAGACCATGAAGAAATTGATCGCATTAATATTTTGAATGCCTCTTTTTTAGCCATGCACCGGGCAATCGAGAAATTGCATACTCAACCTCAATATTTAGTTATTGATGGAAATCGCTTTAAGGCCTATCCCAAAATTCCACACAGTTGTATTGTTAAAGGTGATGGGAAATATTTAAATATTGCGGCAGCTTCAATTTTAGCCAAAACACACCGCGATGAATTTATGACCAATTTGCATATCGATTTTCCGCATTACAATTGGCAGCAAAATAAAGGTTATCCTACAATTGCACATCGAAAAGCAGTTTTAGAGATTGGTTTATCGCCTTTTCATCGTAAAACTTTCAATATTAGCGATCCTCAACTAGATCTGTTTTCAAAAAACGCTTAAAATTTCGTATTTTCACCACATTGTGAAGATTCTGTTAATTACTAAGCGGGTTCCCTTTCCGCCAAATAGTGGTTATCCGATTGTGGTTTATAATACCATAAAAGGCTTGCTGCAGCTTGGTGCAGATATCACTTTGTTTAGCCTTAACCCAGCCAAAGGCAGGGTAGATGTTGAAGATATTTATGACCCCGTTTTCGAACAGATTAAATATCACACCTATGATTTAGATACTGATGTAAATGTCTGGTCGGCTTTCTTTAATATTTTCACAAACGAATCTTACAATGTTTCCAGGTATTACAGCGAAGATGCAGCTAAGCAGTTAGAAAATGTTTTACGTGAAAATGTGTTCGACATCATTCAATTTGAAGGTCTTTTTGTAGTCCCATACCTGGATACAGTTAAAGCAAATAGCAATGCAAAGCTGATTTATAGGGCTCATAATATTGAATTTATTTTGTGGGAACGACTCTCACATTCAGAAAAATTTCTGGTCCGCCGTAAATACCTGGCCTTTTTGGCTCAACGTTTAAAGGCTTATGAAACGGATCAGATTAATCGTTTTCACCAGATTTTTGCCATCAGTGAGCCAGATAGGCAAAGTATTCTAAGATTCGGTTGTGAAGTGCCGATGCATGTTTTTCCTGTTGCCATCGATTTAGAAAAATACAAGGTGGATAAAAGTAAAACCAGTTTTCCTACATTGTTTCACTTGGGTGCAATGGATTGGCGGCCAAACCAGGAAGGTTTAGAGTGGTTTTTGGATGATATTTGGCCGGATATCGAAAAACTTAACAAAGACCTTAGATTTTATATCGCAGGAAAAAATATGCAAAAACACTTCTTTGAATACGATTCAGATAACCTGATTGTTGAAGGTGAAGTTTTTGATGCCATTGAATTTATGAATTCCAAAGCAATTATGATTGTTCCTTTAATTTCGGGTACAGGAATGCGGGTTAAAATTATTGAAGGTATGGCGATGAAAAAATGTATTATCGCTACAACAACTGCTGCTGAAGGAATTAATTGCAAACATGGTCATGATATTTTAATCGCTGATTCTGCTGACGAGTTTTACCGATCCATTTTGCAATGTATCATCAATCCTAAAAAATGGATGGAGATTGGAGAAAATGCACGTAAAACCGTAGAAAATGACCATGGAATTCATCTCGTTACATCTAAAATGCTCAAAATTTATGAAGGTCTTATAAGTGCTTAAAATTATTTACTTTTGCGCTCGATTTGATATTTATTCAGAACACCTCATAAATTATTCATGAAAAATACCGCATTATCAGAAAAACATATCGTTTTAGGTGCTAAAATGGTTCCATTTGCAGGTTATAATATGCCTGTACAATATGAAGGCATTAATGCCGAACATCAAACAGTTCGAAACGGAGTAGGTGTTTTTGATGTAAGCCACATGGGTGAATTTATTTTGAAAGGCGAAAATGCTTTAGATTTAATCCAAAGGATAACCAGTAATGATGCATCAAAACTATATGATGGTAAAGTCCAATATTCTTGTTTACCCAATCAGGCTGGCGGAATAGTAGATGATCTTTTGGTTTATCGTTTGGATGAAAAAAGTTATATGCTTGTTGTAAATGCATCTAACATTGAGAAAGATTGGAACTGGATTCAGCAATTCAATACCAACAATGTAGAAATGCACAACATATCTGATAAAACATCTCTTTTGGCCATTCAAGGCCCTAAAGCGGCTGAAGCATTGCAGAGTTTAACAGAAGTTGATTTAGCATCAATGGAATATTACAGCTTTAAAAAGGGAACTTTTGCAGGCGTTGATAATGTATTAATCTCTGCAACAGGTTATACTGGTGCTGGAGGTTTTGAGATTTATTTTGAAAATGAATATGCTGATAAAATTTGGGACGCAATTTTTGAGGCAGGTAAAGCTTATAATATTAAGCCAATAGGCCTGGGTGCCCGTGATACTTTGCGTTTAGAAATGGGTTTTTGCTTATATGGAAATGATATTGATGATACCACTTCGCCAATTGAAGCCGGATTAGGCTGGATTACTAAATTCTCGAAACCTTTTACAAATTCTGAAGTGCTACAAGCTCAAAAGGAAGCGGGCGTTCAAAAGAAATTAGTTGGTTTTGAAATGATCGATCGTGGTATTCCTCGTCATGATTATGAAATTGCTGATGCTACAGGAAACGTTATTGGTAAAGTAACTTCCGGAACTCAGGCGCCATCGCTACAAAAAGCAATTGGAATGGGGTATGTTGCAAAAGATTTTGCAAAAGAAGGAACAGAAATCTTCATTAATATTCGCAATACACCTATTAAAGCTAAAGTCGTTAAATTTCCTTTTTATAAGTAAGGTAATTGGCATAAGGTTTAGGGTTTAAGGTACTCGTCATTGCGAGGAACGAAGCAATCTTAATGCGATAGAAAAAACTTTACACTTTATCTGTAATCTCATCTAATGTCAAAAAAAATAGAAGTTTGTTTAACGCCTGCTTTGATCGATCTTTATAATATTGAGCAGAGCATTGTGGTGGTTATTGATATTTTAAGAGCAACATCATCTATTACTTATGGAATAGATAATGGTGCGGAAGCGATTATTCCTGTTGCTAATGTGGAAGATTGTTTGAACTATAGTGATCAAGGATTTTTATTGGCAGCGGAGAGAAATGGAGAGGTTGTTAAAGGGTACGATTTTGGGAATTCTCCTTTCTCTTATACAAAAGAAAAAGTAGCGGGGAAAACAATCGTTTTAACTACAACAAACGGAACCAAAGCTTTGCATTTGGCAAATAAAAGAGCTTTTCAGGTTGTAATAGGCTCATTTTTAAATTTAGACGCGCTTTGTGATTATCTGAATAGCCAAAACAAAAATGTACTTTTACTATGTGCCGGTTGGAAAGATCAATTCAATTTAGAAGATACTTTATTTGCTGGTGCGGTTGTAAATCATTTACGTAAAAATTTCGAACACTTTGATGATTCGAGTGTGGCTGCTGAAGATTTATATCTGTTATCGAAAGATGATTTAAGGCAATATTTACGTAAATCGTCACACAGCCACCGCCTGGCTGAATTAAATATTGAGGAAGATGTAGTTTTTTGTCTTCAATTAAATGTTTGCAAGGCCATTCCGGTATTAGAAGGGGATAGATTGATACCCCTAAATCCTTTGCCTATCTAGGGGTAAAACCTGTGATCTAAAACTTGTTGTTATTGATATTTCCGTCTTGCTATTAAGTCCCACTTAGGGGATTTAGGGGTTTACCTTGTAATCAACTCCCTTATGGTGGGATTATTCTTAATCACAATTAGTGCCTCTTCATGGGCCAGCCAATAAATATCTTCAGCCCTCTTCATATCAAAAATACTGATGGCTCCCAAACCCTTGGGTTCAATCATCATATTGCAGAATTTTGCTTTTCTTTCCATATCATGATTAATAGACATTACACCAGCTCTACCCATTAAATTGGTGATTCCGGTAATTTTATCAACAGGCTTAAGGTGATTACATGAAGAGCCGATTATAAAATCACAGTCATTCATTAAAGGCTCAATAGGAAAATTATTTAATACTCCCCCATCAACATACATCTGGTCATTAATCATTATGGGTTTAAAAATACCCGGAATGCAGCTCGAAGCGTGTATGGCTCTAATTAGTGGCCCTTTTGTGAAATAAACCAAACGGCCCTCACTAAAGTTCACCGCAGCAATGGTTAGCGGGATTTTTAGTTTTTCGATGGCATCATCAGGGAAATATTCTTTTAATATTAAGGAGGTGTGTTCTATATTTATTAAGCCTAAGGAGCCCACTGATGGGCGAACAAACCGCCATAATTTAGTTTTCAGGAAAATGTTTAAGCCCTCTTCCGGATCGATCCCGGCTGCAAAAAATGCTCCAGCTATTGCGCCCGCACTCGTGCCACTTATATGATTAAAGGTTATGCCTAAGTTGCTGAATGCCTTTAAAACACCTAAATGTGCTATTCCTCTAATGCCTCCGCCTGATAATACAATGCCAACTTTCATAATTTAGATATGAGATGATAGATATGAGAAGTAGTAACTATTAATTTTTTATTTGGGCATTACAGGACTGAAACCTCCAAACTGCCAACTGTTAACTATTTTTGCTTAGGTTTATATCTGGATTGATTTAAAATTTTCTGAACATCATTATCCATCATCAGTTGTTGCAAGGTAATTTCAGGGTGTGTTGCCATATATTTTCTAACAATTTGCCAGCCGATCCAAACACCCAATTTTGGTGCCGATTCCCTGTTTTCTCCAAGTCCCGGTGTAAAAGGGCCTTCTGATAAGAAAACTTGAATTTTTTGATAATCGGTTTCGTAGAGATAATTGTTCTCCAAAAAATATGCCCAAATATCACCTTCAAAATTTTGGGCCCAACCTAATTGTTCTGTTGTATAGCCTATTTTGGTTGTATCTGTAATATTTTCAGGCAATACCTGGTCAAGGAAATACAAAATTTTCCCCTGGAAAATCATTTTGGATAAAAGTGTTCTGTTTTCGTCGGGTTCTGCAAAAAGCTCTTCATGAGCATAGGTTTCGGCAACACGTGAAACAATATTTTCTGGTGTAAATCGCCTGGATAAATATATTGGAACACTTTGAACAATAGCTTTATAAAACTTACTGTCCTTACCTAAAAACATATCTAATCCAATTCCTAAATAATGATTGCCTACAGGCATCTGATAAGAAAAACCAGAGACAAAAGAGATAAACCTTGGAATTTTGGCTTTTGGATAATAGTATTTTATATACTTGAAAGTTTCTGTCAGGCCTTCTTCCTGTGTTTTTAAATTAGGAAAAATACTGTCAACCTCCTTCGTTAAATCAGTATAAGCAGAATCTTTATAAAGTGTATTTAAGATTTCTGCATTACTGGATTCTGGCGTTCCAACCATTTTATGGATATAATCATCGTAAAACAAATCATATTTTTTTGTCAATATTGAATTTGTTTGGTCAATGCTTTTATTTTTTCCGGTATATAATTCCTGGTCAAACCTTTCAATTTTAATGTCAAGGTTTATTTTGCTTACATCTGGTCGGTTATTTTGCTTGCAGGAAATAAATATACTGACTAAAAGAAAAAATAAATAACTTTGCCGCAGTTTTACTTTATATGTCATGTAAAACAAATATAAACACAATAAGTATGAAAAGACTAACAACAATTTTAATTTTATCTTTCTTAAGTTTCGGGGTTTGGGCACAAAATGCTCATAATGATTTTAGATTAGGTTTAACCGCTACACCTACTATTGGTTGGGTAAAACCAGAACTAGGTAAAGGCGATGGTTCGGGTTTAGGATTTAGTTATGGTATTATGGGCGATTTTAACTTTGCGTCTAATTACAGTTTTGCTACAGCTCTAACCATTACAACCATCAATGGCAAAAGTATAGAGCCAAATGCTTTACCATATCATCAAGAAGCAAATGGTTCTGAATCAAAAGACTACAGCTTAAAATATAAAATGCACTATTTACAAATTCCGCTTACTATTAAACTTAAAACAGATAAAATTGCTGATTTAAGATGGTATGGACAGTTTGGCTTATCCAATGATTTTAAAATTGGAGCAAAGCAGGATGCAAGTGTAGATGGGAAAGAAATTGCTAATGGCAGAAATGCTTCAGATTGGACACGTTTTTACCGTGCCGGATTAATTATTGGTGGTGGTGCGGAGTATGATATTAATGAAAAAACAAGCATTATGGCTGGTTTAAGCTTTAATAATGGATTCACTAAAATCACTACTAATAGTGGTAATAATGTACGTAATCACTATATCGCTCTTAACTTAGGTGTTTTCTTTTAAAAGCAAAACCCAATAATAAAAAATGAAAATAGCTTTAGCGCAACTTAACTACCATGTTGGCAATTTTGAGGTTAATACCAAAAAAATTATCAGCAGTATTCAATCTGCCAGAAATAAAGGGGCAGATCTGGTAGTTTTTGCGGAGCTGGCTATTTGTGGCTATCCGCCACGCGATTTTTTGGAGTTCGATGAATTTATCTCACTCTGTGAAAATGCCGCACAAGAAATTGCAAAACATTGTTTGGATGTTGCTTGTATTGTTGGTTTACCCATCAGAAATAATGTTTTGCAAGGCAAAGATTTATTTAATGCCGCTTACTTTATCGAAGCAGGGAAAGTAAAAGCAATAACTAAAAAAGCATTGCTTCCGACTTACGATGTTTTTGATGAATACCGTTATTTTGAACCTGCTACAATTTTTAATTGTATAGATTTTAAGGGTAAAAAAATAGCGCTAACCATTTGTGAAGATCTTTGGAATGTTAACGATAATCCATTGTATGTTTTAAACCCAATGGATGAGTTAATTAAGGAACAACCCGATGTGATGATTAACATTGCTGCATCGCCGTTTTCTTATACTCATGATGAAGAGCGTATCCAGGTTTTGGCAGATAATGCCAGAAAATACAAACTGCCATTATTCTATGTAAACCAGGTTGGTGCGCAGACTGAAATTATTTTTGATGGAGGATCATTGGTTTTTGATGCTGATGGGACAATGAAAGCTGAAATGAAATATTTTGAGGAAGATCTTCAGGTATTTGATTTGGTAGAAATTGAAAATGTCCGCAACAAATACCCTGAACCTTCACGTGCCACAGATATCGAACAGATTCATGATGCCTTGATTTTAGGTATCCGGGACTATTTTAAAAAGTCGGGGTTCAGTAAAGCTGTTTTAGGCTTGTCTGGAGGAATAGATTCTGCTGTTGTTTGTGCTTTAGCTTGTAGAGCATTGGGAGCTGAAAATGTGATGGCTGTTTTAATGCCTTCAAAATTTTCTTCAGATCACTCTATACAGGATGCGCTGGATTTAGTAAATAACACGGGTTGCATGCATGAAATTGTTCCTATAAAAGAGGCAGCAGAGGCTTTTGACAATATGCTTGCCCCAGCTTTTAAAGGGTTGCCATTTAACTTAACAGAAGAAAATATTCAGGCTCGTATACGTGGAACAGTAGTTATGGCTATGAGTAATAAATTTGGCTATATCTTACTCAACACATCAAACAAAAGCGAATGTGCTGTTGGTTATGGTACTTTATATGGTGATATGTGTGGTGCAATCGGGGTAATTGGGGATGTTTATAAAACCCAGGTTTTCCAGTTGGCTAAATATATTAATAAAGAGGAGGAAATAATCCCTATAAATACGATTATTAAGCCTCCGTCAGCAGAATTAAGACCAGGGCAGAAAGATTCGGATTCATTACCTGAGTATGATATTTTGGATAAAATCTTATATCAGCATATTGAATTGAAACAGGGTTCTGCAGCTATAATTGCGGAGGGGAATGATGAAGTACTGGTTAAAAGAATCTTAAAGATGGTTAACATCGCAGAATTTAAGCGTTATCAAACTCCACCAATATTAAGAGTTTCATCAAAAGCATTTGGAATGGGCCGCAGAATGCCAATTGTAGGGAAGTACTTGACATAAGTCAATAAATGAGCTTGTTTTTTTACAATCTACTTAAATTTAAGTAGATTGTATTTCAATTAACAAACTAAGCTCTCCCTATGGTTAATTTTAATAAGCCCAATTTAAATAAAGGGGTGCGTAATGTGATTTCCAATCATATTACTTCCTTTAATCAGATTCCTGGAGTAGTTGTCTTACACGATATCCGCGATTGGTCTATTGTCTACATGTGCCAAAAAGGACTTAAACAACTTAAGACTACACTTGAAGAAATTTGTGGACTTACCCAAGAAGAATACCACCGCAAATATTTTAATACTGAGGATGCGATAGATTATGTGCCCAAAATTGAAGCATTTATTCAAAACAATAGCGATGATACAGCGGTAAGTTTTTATCAGCAATTAAAATTTCCCGATTCGCAAAACTGGTGCTGGCATTTATCAAGCATTAAGATATTTATGCGAGATGAAGCAGGGAAACCGCTACTAACGATTACAGTATCTATTCCGGTTGATACTTTGCATCACATGGCTGCAAAGGCAGACAGACTTTTGGAGGAAAATAATTTCTTGAAAAATAATTATAATAATTTTTCCAAGCTTAGTAAAAGAGAGTTAACCATTCTTAGAGAAATTGCCTTAGGTAAAAGCTCTATCGAAATCGCTGATCAACTGTTTATCTCTTCTACAACAGTTGATACACACCGGCGCAATATCAGAGAGAAATTAAATGCAAAATCTTCTTTCGAAATATCAAAATACGCAAGGGTATTTGATTTGATTTAAAGGCTGTCTCAAAAAACATATCATGCACAAACTTCGTTAATTAATACCTAAGGTTTTTAAAATTTTATAGGCTTCCATGTTGTTTAGTTCTGTACAAGACTAGGTTAATTTGAGACAGCTTTATGTGGTTATGCTAAGGTTGCATCAACCGTAATTTTTGTATTTAGCAATTTGGAAATCGGGCAATTTTTTTCTGCATCTGCAACTAACTCATCAAATTTTTCTTTTGATAAACCAGGAACAGTAGCTGTTAAAGTTAAATGTGATTCTACAATGGCACCCTGAGCTGGATCTAGATTAATATCGCATCTGGTTTCGAGCTTATCGGCAGTAAAACCTGCTTCGTTAATATTAAATGAAAGCTTCATTGTAAAGCAACCTGCATGTGCGGCAGCAACCAATTCCTCTGGATTTGTACCTACGCCCTCTGCAAAGCGAGAATTGAAAGAATATTGAGTATTGTTTAAAGTTGTACTTTGGGTGGTTAAACTACCCTTACCTTCTTTACCTGATCCTTGCCAAACGGCTGTTGCATTTCTTTTCATATTCGATTTTGTTTTTGATTAAGATTTTAAACACTTAAAGGTAATTGAATGTTTGCATTAAATAAATTTATTAAAAAAGAAACCCGCAAATAAGACTAATTATTTGCGGGTTTAATTGGCTTTATTACGAATTAACGTATAATTAGGCTGGTGGATTGTCTTTTTTGTTAAACTCATCCCACTTATCTTCAGCCTGATCTTTTAGATCTTCTAATTTTGCTTTGGCTTCAGTAGCAGCGACTTTTGCTTTATCACTAAGATCATCCCATACATCTTCAGCCTGATCTTTTAACTCATCAAATTTATCCTCTGCTTTATCTTTCAGCTCATCAAATTTGTCTGCTAAATTATCGAAAAAGCCTTTTTCTTCCTCTGGTTGTTGTTGCTCGTTTGACATAATATTGTTTTTTTATGTATATTATTTACTAATCAAATATATTAAAAAAAAATAATTGATTATTTAACTAAACGTTTTTTTCTTAAAGATTGTATAAGTAAAATAGATATGCCAATCATAATGGAAATATCGGCAAAGTTAAAAATCCCGGTTTGAAAAAGGTAGAAATCCATATGCATGAAATCAGTTACCGAACCATGTACAATCCTATCGTACAGATTGCCAATGCCACCGCCAATTAAAAAGCAGAGCGCTATCTGCATATTCTTTGAAAGATTATGTTTTACAAAAAGAACATATAACCCAAAGCCTAAAACGAGTGCAGGGAGGCCAGATAGAAGAATTACCCTGAGAATGTAGGGCATATTATCTCCCAAACTTAAAAAGGCGCCACTGTTTTCTACCTTTGTTAAGGTAAAACGATCTTTAATTACGCTGATTTGCTCATAATAGCCAATTTTGTTTCTTACAACAGCTTTAGAAACCTGATCGCAGCCAATATTTAATAAAAGGATTATACTTAAAAAAATTAGGCGACTGATATTTTTCGTTTTCATCAGAATATAATTGTTTTTTTATCGGTTATGATGGTTTCAGGTAATCCATTTACTATCGGATGATATCTGTATCTATGGGTGTGTAGCCAAGATGCCTGCTTAGAGAAAGTATCTGTCCTTTATGATGAAATTCATGCGTTATGACATGAGTGAAAAGCTGCAATGGTGTTGTCGTTATTTCCCGGTTGCTTAAATTGATATTCAGTCTTTCTAAATAATTGGAGGAATACTTTTCGATAAAATTTTGAACAATCTCATCAATCGAATTAAAATAGCTATCGCAATCATTTATGTTTTTTATTGAATTGATTTCTCTGATCTGAGCATCATTTTTCAAACCATTTTTAGATATCCAGAATTCATAAACATTACCAATATGGGCCAATAAATTTCGGATGCTTCCTCGCCCAAAAGTGCTATTTGTCGCCATAAAATCAGATTCACTAATTTTTGAACAGTAATTTAAAAGAACTTTTCTAGAGCTCCTTACCATTTCATATTGTTGCATTAATAAATCTTTCATTTTTTGACCCATTTTTTGAAAGGGATAGTCAATGCTAATAGAACGGCTATAATACTTAATAGTTTGGCTATAATATCCCCGCTTTTAACATAAAAAGTAATCTCGTCATTAAGATTAATATCTGCTTTAATTGCTGTTCTTACCCACCATTCGGTTCTTTTAACGATATCTCCTCGCTGATTGATGAAGCATGAAATCCCTGTATTTGCCGAACGGGCTATATCTCTGCGTGTTTCAATTGCCCTTAACTTTGCATACATTTCATGTTGGTCTTTTCCTGAGGTGTTTCCCCACCAACCATCGTTTGTGATAATGGCTATAAATTGTGCGCCTTTTTTAACCGATTTTCCAATCCAATCGCCCCATAAACTTTCGTAACAAATCACAGGAGCAACACCAATTCCGCTTTGGGCGTACAAAACACCAGGTTCTTCTTGCCAACCCCAGCCACTTACCGTTCCTCCGAGTTGGGCAAAAACACCATCTAAAAATGAAAATACTTTTGGAAAAGGCATCTTTTCTACTCCGGGAACCAATTTTGACTTATGGTAAAACTGTACATTAGCTGAGTTTTCCACCTGCATGGCCGAATTAAAATTGTCAAAGTAAATCCCTTGGTTTTGATCATACTTAGCGGAGATGGTCTTTTGATTAGGGTAAATTTTAATACTTTCTATACCAGTAATCAAAGTCCCATTTTTGTATTTGCTTAAGAATTGCTGCAGGTTGATGAAATCCATATTGCTGTGAATTTTATCTTCATCAGCATAATTGGGAATAGCTGTTTCAGGCCAAATAAAATATTCTGTATTCGTTTGTCCAATCGAATCAGAAAGGTGTGCTAAAATTCTTATCTGCTCCGATGCAGGAATATTTTCGAGCTTTTGATAAGGATCAATATTTGGTTGAACGACCACCACATTGGATGGTGTTCCTTTTTGTTCATTGGTATAATATTTTGTTAAGGAAACCGATATAGGAATGATAACTACCAAAGCCCAGACCAACAATGGTCTTAATCGCAGATAGCCGGTTTGGGATTTAAAACTTTTGTAAGCTTCAAAAGCTAAAATGTTGCTGATTAAAATCCATAAAGAGCCCCCATAAATCCCGGTATAATCATACCATTGAGCCAACTGATGCATGCCTGCCAATCCGTTTCCCAGTGTCATCCATGGGAAAGCCAAATCCCAGGTTTGCTGTAAATATTCTAAAGCTATGTAAAAGGAAATCAATCCAATATAAGCGATTTTCCTGCTTACATATTTTCTTAACCGATAATACAACCAGAAGGAAAGGGTCATCAATAAAGCGCCTAAACCAAATGGAATTAAGGATACAGGCAATGCCACCGTTGCACCATTATAAGCGCTTATTGCATTATAAACCCAATAAATTGATGAGGTATTCCAAACCAAAAAAGTTAATCCAGCTGTAAGAAATACTTTTTTTCCTATTTTTTTATAATTGCTATTTGAGATGCTGTCTAACGCAATAAATAATGGAACCAGACCAATTAACAGCAATGGAGTTGTAAAAGGTATTGGTGGCCAAGCTAACCAAAGTAAAAATGCACTAAGTAAGGCAAGTAGATAGGTTTGTTTTTTATTCATATTGGTATGCTAGATCAAAAAAATGTCATCCTGAGCTTGTCGAAGGACTATTGATAAATATATATAATTGCGTTTCGACAGGCTCAACGTGACAGATCATGATCTAGTTTTACAAACTATCTAAAATGTTTGCTTTTTTCGCTTCGTACTCTTCCTGGGTAATCAAGTGCTTATCGTACAAAGTTTTAAGCTTGCGTAGTTTCAAAGTCGTTTCGTCCTCAGGTTCTTCCACAACTTCTGCAACCTCAATAACTGGCTGCTCGGGTTCGGATGTTGGAATATCGGCTATAGGTTGGACGCTATAATTAACCGCTGCGGAAGAAGATCTGTTTTCTTCCAGCAATTGTTGCCGAACAAGTTCTTTATAAGCCTCTAACTGTTCGTTAGCTGCCTGATGCAATTTTCTTGCCTGTACTTTTGGAATAAATTCGGTTACGATATTTTCTCCATGCTGTGGAACGCAGATAAATTTCGAACCAAAAAATTCTTCTTTAAAAGAAACCTCTTTAACACTTTTCCAGGAGATGTCCTTGAAATTCATGGTTAATCCTAAGTTGCCAGGTTCGCAATAAAAAATGCGTTTGTTGGTAATGGCAATGCAATCAGGTAATAAGTTTACAGCAGGCTTTTTCTGAACGGCTAAATATAAAATATCTTCAGCTGAGGTTAAAAGATCATTTAATTTTCCAATCACTTTTTCAACCGCTTTTGGATCTTGTTCGTCACTTAAAAATCTATCTATACTAATCATAATTCTTTTTTAAATTTTTTCTTCAAGATAGTTTTCTATCTCTTTTTGTAAAACTGGTATATCTTTAATGATTTTCCATATAACGATGTCGTTAACATTATCATACGAATGGATTATTTATTTCGTAAATCAACAATCTGTCGGGAATAAGAAATAATTATTCCCGGATTTATTTTCAATAATTTGTTAATGGCTTCTCCAATAATTTCCAATTCACGCTCAACGGCTCTACGCTTGGTTTTATTTGCTTTATAGATTTCAAAATCAAAGTTATTTTCCAAGTGTTCGTATATAGATTGGATTGAGACTTTGATATCAGTTAGAAGTTTTTTTTCTTCGAGAGCACTCATATCAACTTAATTTTACTTTGATTTATACTTTCTATGAGGTAAGGGTTGCTTAATGTTTCTTCAGCAATTAAATCAACATCTCTCTTTAAAAGATCTTGTAAAGCATACAGTAAATCGAAATAATTGTTTCCATAACTTTCAAAGTCCGATTTGTTAGAAAAATTAATTAGAAAGTCAATATCACTATTCTCCTTTAAGCTGTTTTTAGCTGCGCTTCCAAATAAATAAGCCGACTTGACATCGTATTTTTTAAAGAGGTTTTTTATTTCGGGTAAGTGATTTGAAATTAAGCTTTCCATTTTACTAATTTAAAATAATTCTGCTAATCAGCATCTTCATACTTGTTTTTGTTTTTTCCACTGGGTTTCCCCGCTATGCAAATTACAAATTCTCCTTTTAAAGTATTGTTTTCAAAATGTGATTTTATTTCCATTAATGTTCCGCGAACAGTTTCTTCGAACATTTTGGTTAATTCCCGGCTTACAGATGCCTGTCTGTCGGCACCTAAATATTGAGCAAACTCCTCCAGAGTTTTTAATAAACGGTGTGGACTTTCGTAAAGTATGATGGTGCGCTCTTCTTCAGCCAGTTTTTTAAATTTCGTTTGTCGGCCTTTTTTAACAGGCAGAAATCCCTCAAAAACAAAAGCATCAGCCGGCAAGCCAGAATTTACCAAAGCGGGTACAAAAGCAGTTGCTCCGGGCAAACATTCTACAGCGATTTCATTTTTTATTGCCTCGCGTACCAGAAAAAAGCCAGGGTCGGAGATAGCGGGTGTTCCGGCATCAGATATTAAAGCAATTTTTTGCCCTTGATTTAAAAACTTAATAATCTCTGCGGTTGCTTTATGTTCGTTGTGTTGATGATGCGCAAAAACTTTTTTGTCGATATCAAAATGTTTAAGCATTGGAGCGCTTGTGCGGGTATCTTCTGCTAAAATCAAATCGCATTCTTTTAAAATACGAATAGCCCTAAAGGTCATATCCTCCAGATTGCCTATTGGGGTAGGTACGAGAAATAGTTTGCCATCCATTGTTCAGTTCTCAGTTCTCAGTTTGCGGTTTACAGTTTTTTCCAAACTCCTTACCCCAAACTCCAAACTCTTACTATCTTTGCTAAAAATTAAAATAATGCTGCAAGTTAACTATATCCGCGAAAATAGAGAGAAAGTTTTAGAACGTTTAAGTATCCGTAATTTTAAACAACCAGAATTGGTAGATGAGATTATTAAAATTGATGAAGAACGTCGTCAAACTCAAACTTCGTTGGATAGCATTTCAGCAGAAGCCAATGCAGCTGCCAAACAAATTGGTGATTTAATGCGTGCTGGGAAAAAAGAGGAGGCGGAAGCTATAAAAGCACAAACCGCATCTCATAAAGAGAACATTAAAAATCTTGGTGATCAGCTAACTGAATTGGAAACCAATCAATATAACTTAATTGTTCAGTTGCCAAATTTGCCTTATCATTTGGTTAAACCAGGTTCTACGGCTGAAGAAAATGAGGTGGTTTACCTGCACGGCAAACCAACAGAATTGTCCAATAAAGCGCTGCCACATTGGGAACTGGCGGCTAAATATGATATCATCGATTTTGAATTGGGTGTGAAAATTACAGGCGCTGGCTTCCCGGTCTATAAAGGAAAAGGAGCAAGATTACAGCGTGCTTTAATCAATTTCTTTTTGGATCATGCAACTGCTGCAGGATATAAGGAAATGCAGGTTCCACACCTGGTAAATGCAGCATCAGGTTTTGGAACAGGACAATTACCAGATAAAGAGGGGCAGATGTATCATTCTACAATTGATGATTTATATTTGATCCCAACGGCAGAAGTGCCTGTAACTAATCTATATCGTGATGTAATTATTAAAGAGGAAGATTTACCCATAAAAAATACGGCTTACACACCTTGCTTTCGTAGAGAGGCAGGTTCTTATGGCGCTCATGTTCGCGGCTTAAATCGTTTACATCAATTCGATAAAGTTGAGGTTGTTCAAATTACTCATCCAGATAAATCTTACGAAACGTTAGAAGATATGAGTGCATATGTTCAATCGCTTCTACAAGAACTGGGCTTACATTATCGCGTTTTGCGTTTATGTGGTGGTGATATGGGATTTACTTCTGCCATGACTTACGATATGGAAGTTTGGAGTGCCGCACAAGAGCGTTGGTTAGAGGTTTCCTCAGTATCAAACTTTGAAACCTTTCAAGCTAATCGTTTAAAATTGCGTTTTAAAGGCAAAGAAGGAAAGGCCCAACTGGCGCATTCATTAAATGGAAGCGCTTTAGCATTGCCACGCATCGTAGCGGCAATTTTAGAGAATTACCAAACCGAAAACGGCATCAAAATTCCGGAGGTTTTGGTTAAATATACGGGGTTTGAGATGATTGATTAAACCTCTCCCTGTAAAAGGAAGAGTATAACCTACTGCCTGATGGTTCCCTCTCCTCAAGAAGAGGGAGACTAAAAGTAGTTCCAATAAAAGGTTGATGTACAAAAAAGCTTTGCAGCGTTAACTGCAAAGCTTTTCGTTTTTTTATAGATAAATGTGATGTATTATGGAGACAGGTTATAAAATTAGAATTAATAATAAGATGATGATGATAATTGCCCCAACGGAAAGGTAAACACCCCCAGACATTGCACGGGCTTGATTTTTCATTTCTCTTAATTCTTTACGCAAAGCCTTGCGTTCTGATGTAGTCAGATTAGATTTATCCATGTTTCTGATTTCTTCAACACGGTTTTTAATTTTTTCCAGTTGAATCGTCTGTTCAGCAGTTAATTCAGTAGGATTTTTAGCGGGTCTATCAGCGGCTTGTACCGAATTGAAACTAATACCTAAAGTGAAAATCAAGACTAAAGTGTAAACGAATTTTTTCATAATTATATATTTTTTAGTGTTCAGGTGGTTACATAACAAAAAACCTACCAAAAAGTTATGGCAGGCTCTAAAATACACTTATTAAAACATTAAATTAACTTATTTTATCTCAAAAATGGTATTAACCGTAAAATTCAGTTTTATTTTTTTGAAATCAATTTCAGGACCAGCACCTTCTGCATCAGCCATTGTAGATTTCATCATATAATTTCTATAAACAGGTTGTATTACATTGTCGCCACCATCCTGTATTTCAATTACACTGCCCAGCTTATCGCCAAGTGCCTCAACCATGTAGGTGGCTTTCTCTTTTGCAGCTAACAAAGCTTTGATTTTTAATTCCTTTTTCAGGCTTTCAATTTTTGAATAATCATAGCTTTCGATATTGGTATTCGCTATCCCTTTCGCATCAATTGCATCAATAATTTCATTGAATTTATTCAAATCATTAACTTTTAAACGATATTGTTTACTTGCCAGAAAATCAGGATTTTTCTTCTTCTCCGTAGCATAATTCCAACTGCTCAAATTACTGATCGTTAAATTTTCCTTTGCAATTCCTGCCTTTTGAACAGCTGTAAATAACTGGTTTTCTAAATCCGTGATCTCTACTTTTTTCTTACTGTTGTTGTCTTTTAAGTGTTCTTTAAGGGAAATGCCGATGTAAATAATGTCAGGAGTAACTTCGGTTTCGGCATTGCCGCTAACATTTATTTTTCTGCGTAAATCTACTTGTTGAGCCATAGCTGTTGATAATCCTAAAAATGCAACGAGTGCGATTGCCATTAACTTTTTCATATATTCTTATTTTCTTTGTGTGTGCTGTAATGATGTAAAAGCCATACAAATTCCACACCGGGATTTAAATTTTTCTAAAGTTTTGAAAATGAACGTTCGGTAAAATATCGCGAAATCAGCCCCGATATACTTTCAAACCAAACAGAAAAGCTTGGTCTTTCCATTCTATCGGGTTTATTTACAAGATATTGCAACTCTGTCAAAAGCCTAAATGCATAATTTCAAAAGATTTAAGCATGGCATAATTTCATCAGTTTTATTTTAGGAAAATAATATAAAAAGATAAATTTTCTGGAAAGGGCGTAAGGTTTTATATTTAAATAGACGGAATCATATATGGTTATAAAACCTGGCGCATCATAATGTTTTCTATAAAACTTTAATGTTTGTTATTTAAGAAAACATCATGATTAAGGTTTTAAACTTTTGATACTTTAACTGCTGTTGGTCCTTTTTGTCCCATTTCTACTTCAAAGGTTACTTTATCGCCTTCTTTAATCTGCGTAACCAAACCATTTGCGTGAACAAAAATGCTGTCTTGAGTTTCTGTATTTTTAATGAAGCCGTAACCTTTGCTATCATTAAAGAAAGTAACTGTTCCTTTTTTAACAGGGTTCTCGTCGATAATATCTTCCTGTCTGGAAATACCGATTTGGATATCTTCAGAGTTGATGATTTTCTTTTTCTTTGGATCCGGAGGAGTAGATGATATGTTGCCATTTTCATCAACATAAGCCATCATGTCTTCTAAGGTCAAGCCTTTCTTAGCATTTGCCTGACGCTCTTCTTTTTTCTCCTGCTTGTCGTTTTTCTTTTTTAATCGTTTTTTTTCGTTCTCTTTTTTACTGTATGTTGCCTGAGATTTAGCCATATTTATTTACTGTTTTTGTTTTTAAAGGGATGTTTGAAATGGAGAATTAAACAAAGATAACAATATAAAGCAGAAACAAAATATTATTCAGACCGTCTACATAGATAATTATTTACTGTTCCAACTTTTCTTATCTACCTGATAAACAAAATTTAATTTAACTGGCTCTGCATAATAAGCAACTTCTAACTCCCCGATTTTTAAAGCACCTAATTTTTCAGTCGCTTTCTGTGAACGGAAGTTTGTTGCCCCGATATGTAAGATTACTTTATCTACAAATTGAAAGGCATAATCAAGCATCAATGTCTTTAAAGCGCGGTTATGGCCTTTGCCCCAATAATCCCGGCCAATAAAAGTATATCCAACAGCAACGGAGCTGTTTTCCTCATCCAGTTCATAGTATCTCGAACTACCAATAACATTTCCCATTTCTTTTTCGTAAACCAGAAAGGCACCCTTTGATTCTATGGCTCCTTTAAAGAAATTTTCGAAGACCTCTCGTTGATAACGGTTTTTATTGGGGTGTTGTTCCCAAACCAGAGGGTCAGAGGCGATAGCATATAAGATTTCAAAGTCTTCTTCTTTTAAAGGAATAATTCTGATTAAATCATTCTCTAATGTGGGTTGTAAATCGAAATTCATCATGTCTGGTTATTAAAAACGGTTGGCGAAAGGGGCCAACCGTTAAGTTTTATTTATAATTTGTCATCCTGAGCTTGTCGAAGGATTTTTTTAAAGCGTTTCGACAGGCTCAACGTGACATTGGGCCTATACCAATCCTTCAATCTCTACAACTTCATTCGTTTCTTTTTGATAATCAACCTGATCAATCTCGAAACCGAATAAACTTAAGAAATCGGATCTGTAACCCGGCAAATCGCCAATAGCAGGTAAAGATTCGGTAGTTGCCTCTTCCCAAAGTTTAGCTACTTTGGCCTGAACATCGTCACGCATTTCCCAATCATCAATTCTGATTCTACCTTGTTCATCAACGGGAACAGAATTTCCGGTGTACAACCTATCCGCATATAAGCGTTGAATTTGTTCAATTGTTCCTTCGTGAATTCCTTCTGCCTTCATCACTTTGTATAATAAGGAGATGTATAATGGAATAACAGGAATTGCAGAACTCGCTTGTGTAACCAAAGCTTTGTTTACCGAAACGTAAGCTTTACCATCAATATCTTTTAACTGATCGCTGATTTTGAAAGCAGTTGCCTCTAAATCATCTTTAGCACGGCCAATTGTTCCTTTACGATATACTGGTTCTGTTAAAGCAGGGCCAATGTAAGAATAAGCAACGGTGGTAGCACCTTTGGCCAATAGGTTTTCAGCTTTTAAAGCATCAATCCACATAGCCCAGTCTTCGCCGCCCATAACCGCTACAGTATTTGCGATATCTTCTTCGTTCGCAGGCTCTATTGAAATGGTAGAAACAATTCCGGTATGGAAATCGACCGTTTTATTGGTGTAAGTTCCTCCAATAGGTTTTAAAGTAGAACGATGTAAAATCTCAGTGTTAGGGTGTTTTCTAACTGGCGAGGCTAAGCTATAAATGACTAAATCTACCTGGCCTAAATCTGCTTTAATCAGTTCAATGGTTTTCTCTTTGATCTCTTTCGAGAAGGCATCGCCATTAATACTTTTTGCATATAAACCTGCAGCATGCGCTTCTTTTTCAAAGGCAGCACTATTGTACCATCCTGGTGATGCCGTTTTACCTTCTGATGGTGCTTTTTCGAAAAATACACCAATTGTTGCTGCATCAGAACCAAAAGCTGCGGTAATTCTTGATGCCAGGCCAAAACCTGTTGATGCGCCAATTACCAATACTTTTTTAGGGCCATTAATAGCTCCTTTAGATTTTACATATTCAATTTGATTCTTTACGTTTTGTGCGCAACCATCAGGGTGTGCAGTTAAACAAATAAAGCCCCTCATTCTAGGTTCAATAATCATTTTATTCTTTTGATTTTAGGTTTTTAATATTAAAATCAAGGCAAGTTCTATGGATTAAAAATTATCAGAACGCCTAAATCTTTAACGAAGATAAATTTTTAATTGATTTTGGCTAAATGAAATTTAAATAAAGCATTAATAATGTGCTTATTTGATCAACATATCTGTTAAATAAAAAAATATGATTAAAGTCCCCATTGAACAGAATGATGGCGAAAAAACATAATAATGCAGGAACCCTTGTTAATTAAGAAATTAAGACCTGTAAGGTTTTTAAAGCCTTATAGGTCTGGTCTGCGGTTATTTAAATAAAAAAGCCTGCAGTCTCCTACAGGCGTTTCCAATCATTTATATTTTTGTCCTTTATATTTTTCTAACTGTTCCGGAACCAACAACGGTTTTCTCTACTGTTGCATCACCTGAGTAATTTACATTCCCTGATCCACTGATTACGGCATTAATTTTTCTATCTGCTGGGATGTTTGCAGAACCTGAGCCACTGATTACGATATTAGCATCGTCTACATTGCCATGAATAGTTAAATGGCCAGAACCACTGATTACTCCATTGAAATTATCGGCATTTACAGTAGCTTCAATGCTTCCTGAACCGCTTAATGTTGCGGTAAGCTTCTGGATATTAATTGATCCCTTAACAGACATACTACCAGAACCACTCATGGTTAAGCTGCTGATTGTTTTGGCTGAAATATAGGCGGTAATTTCTTTATTCTCATATTTCTTTTCCCAGCTTTTCCAACTGTTTTGTGGTCTGATAATTAAGATATTGCCTTTAACTTCAGCAATCAGGGTAGCGATTGCGTCTGCATCACCTTCGAAACGACAACCTTCCTTGTTACCCAAAGTAACGACTACATTTATTGGTCCGCCGGCAGCTACGCCATTAAAGTTTTTTACATTTCTTTCGTCACCAGCAAAACGCGAAGTGCTGATATTAATAGGCCAGTTTGCCATTGCCGTAATGCTTGTGGTAAACAAAAGAACGACGCATAAAACGGGGAATAATTTTTTCATTTTTGTAGAGTTTATTGCTTTTCAGATTTTATCCTGGTCACCAGGTTAATTGAGTTTCTCTATAAGACGGTCGCTTGGTTAAAATGTTGCATCCATCGGGAAAAATATTTATTGAATTCTTTAGGTTGATAAACTGTTTATCGCAGCCATGATAATAAAAACAATCTATCAATCCAACAATTAACTCTAACCAATTTTTTTTGTTTTTATATAAAAATTCGGGTCTGTTTTAAAATTTTCAGCTTTTACATTTGTATCGATTTTAATTGTTTTCCAATCATTTGTAGGGTTGATTAAACTATAAATACCATCTTTTAGTGTAACTTTTACTGGCATATCGAAACCTTTTACGTCGGTTATCCAACGGAAGGATAAAACACTATTATTAATTTTATACTCCAGAACCGGAATTTTTGTATAGCGCAGGTATTGATCAAAAACCTTATTCAATTTTAAACCACTTTGTTTAATGATATAGTTTTCTATTTCAGCTGTAGTTACGGTTTTATGGTAAAATGTTTTATTCAAACCGCGTAAAATTTGTCTGAATTTTTCATCATCATTAATTAATTGACGAATAATATGGATCAGATTCGCGCCTTTAGGATACATGTCTCCTGATCCCTCTTTGTTTACATGATAGGGCCCGATAACAGGGATATCATTTTCAATAATTTTTTGCAATCCAATGGCATATTCATTTGCGGCCACTTTATTTTCGGTACATTCAGTAAACAATACTTCCGAATAATTAGTAAAACCTTCGTGGATCCACATATCGGCAATATCTTTAGAGGTAATGTTATTTCCAAACCATTCGTGCCCACTTTCATGTATGGTGATGAAATCCCACTTAAGGCCATGGCCTGTGCCACTCAAATCTTTGCCGAGATACCCTTTTTTAAATTGATTGCCATAAGCTACCGCACTTTGATGTTCCATGCCCAAATGAGGAGCCTCAACTAATTTGTAACCATCTTTATACCAGGGGTATGGTCCAAACCAATATTCGAAACATTCTAACATCGGTTTTACATCTGCATCCCAATGTGGGCGAGCTTTTGCACTATCGGTTTGTAACGCCCAGTAATCGATATTCAATTTTCCATTTTCGCCATCATAACTATCCTGCCAATGCGAATATTTTCCAATATAAAATGACACATCATAATTGTTAATAGGATTGCCAACAAACCAATTGTACTGCCTGTAACCATTGGGTTTATCGACTGTATTTCTTAACCTACCGTTTGATATTTCCTGTAAACCTTTGGGCACACTAATGCTGATTAACATGCTATCCACTTCATCACTTTGGTGGTCTTTATTTGGCCACCAGGAACTGGCTCCGAAACCCTGACAGGCTGCGGAAGCCCAGGGATTACCTGCTTCGTCTTTTTTAAAAATAAAACCACCATCCCAGGGAGGGTTAACAGCAATAACAGGATTACCTGAATAGAAAACAACAAACTTTTCTTTGCTACCTTTTTTTATGGTTTTTGGAAAGGTTACAAAAATAGCATTGAACTCCCTCTTGAAGGGCAAACTCGAGTCCATATAAACCACTTTCTCTACTTTCAGGTTTGAAAAAAGATCGAATTGAAGCTTGTTGAAATCCTGGGTAGCTGTAAAAACAAATTCATTGCTTCCACTTACAGATTTTTGATCCATATCTATTTTAACATCGAGGTGATAGTAATTGATATCATAGCAGGTTCGAAAAGGTGTAAGCATTCCACGTAAACTATCAGCTCTTGCATTTGCCTGGTTTTTGCCAAGCATTTGGGCATTGAGATTAGAAATACTTAATGTGAGTGCAAGTAATAATATGATTTTTTTCATTGTTTATTTTAAAACCGATACGGTGATGTAAGAACTGTTAAAAGTGTCGTGATAAATTCTATGTGTTGCCTTTTGGAAATCCCCTGGCTCTGACTGATAGATATCCATAAATTTTTGAGGATTTCTATCCGCAAGAGGAAACCAGGAATTCTGAATTTGAATCATGATTTTGTGGCCTTTTTTGAAGGTATGGGCCACATCAGGGAGCGGGTAGTTAACTTTTGTAACGACCCCGGGAACAAAAGGCTCAGGTTTTTCAAAACTGTTGCGGTATTTTCCTCGCATAATTTCGCCACGAACAAGCATTTCATAACCGCCCATAATTAAGTTCTGGGGATTTGGCGTTGGATTAGGAGCGTCTTCAGGGTAAACATCGATTAATTTAACGACGTAATCGGCATCTGTTCCGGTTGTAGAAACAACCAAATTTGCCAAAACCGGACCAGTTAAAGTAATGTCTTCAGTTAAAACATCAGTTTGATAGGTTTTAACATCTGGCCTGCGGGCTGCAAAACGTTGGTCGTCAATCATGTACTCGCGTGTGCGTTTGGCCTGTATCCCATCCTGGTAGGGAACCGGATTATTGGGATCACTTACATATTCATCCCAGCTATCGGTGCGCCCAACTTTTTCAAAGGCAAGTTTGCCATTGGGTTGCAGGTAAAGGTTTTTAGTCTCTACATCTTTTGGTGGCCAGGTATCAAATTTTTTCCATTCGTTACTTCCTGTTACAAAAATATTAGCTTCTGCTGCATTAAATTCTCCTTCAGCTTTTAGATGATATTTAAAGAATGGCAGTTCGAAATTTTCCTGGTAATAAGTACTGGTTGGTTGCCCGAATTGAATATCGCCAAAGCTATCGCCTGTACTGCGTACCCAACCGCCATGAAACCATGGGCCGGCAACCAAAATGTTGTTGGCCTTTGGATTTTGTTGCTCAATGGCTTTATAAGTAGCGAAAGTTCCATAAGCATCTTCGGCATCAAAAAAGCCCCCAACAACCATAACTGCCGGTTTTACCTGGCTTAAATGAGGCAGAATTAAACGGGCTTTCCAGAATGTATCCAGATTTGGGTGTGTAAATAAATTGTTCCAGAATTTAATGCTATCGGCAAAATATTTGTCTTTTAAATTTTTAACAGATCCGGATTCCAGGTAGAAACGATAATTATCCTGGATGGGAAACTTAAAACTCTTAGGCGCTTTATCCGGAGTAATGGGTTGTGGCCGGGGAACTCCAAATGTAGACATAAAGCTAAAAGCATCCATTAAAAATAAAGTTCCACGATGGTGAAAATCATCGCCTAAGAACCAATCGGTAACCGGTGCTTGTGGCGAAACGGCTTTTAGAGCTGGATGTGCATTTGGTAAAGATGTTGTAGAGTAGAATCCAGGGTAGGAGATGCCATAAATCCCAGCCTTTCCATTGTTGTTTTTTATGTTTTTAACCAACCAGTCTATAGTATCATAGGTATCGGTACTTTCGTCAATAGCCGTTTTACCCTTTTTGGTTGTTTGTGGTCTAATGTCTTCAAAATTTCCTTCGCTCATCCATTTGCCACGAACATCCTGATATACAAAAATAAATCCCTCGCGCATCATAGCCGGAAAATTACCCAGACTTGTTTTGTATTTATCCTCGCCATAAGGTTGCACGGTATAGGGCGTGCGGTTAATTAAAAAAGGAAATTTTTTGCTTTGATTTTTTGGGATATAAATTGAGGTGAAAAGTTTAATCCCGTCACGCATGGGTATTTGCCGTTCTATTTTGGTGTAATGTTCCCGAACGTAAGCAGAGTCAGTTTGCTGAGCAAGCAATTCTCCAGAAATAAACAAGCAAAATAAAAGGCAGAAAATTTTTGTAAGGTTCATTTATATAGGTTTGAAGAATAAAATTTAAATATAGATATAAGGAAGCGATTAGGGAAAAACATCCCGTAAAAGGTTTGTTGTTATCCTGGTTTTTATCGTCATTTCTGTATCAAAATTTAGTTAAATTAATTTATGGGGTAATCTTTTTCATTATTTTCATATCTCATTGATATATTTGATTAAACACAATAAAAATGAAAAGGTTATTAAATAAAGGATTGGTTGTTATTGCTGTAGGCGCATTGGTAACAACCTTAAATTTGAGTAGCGTTTCTGCACAAAGGCCAAGCCGGGGAAGTTCTGGTGGCGGTTTTAGTGGTAGCAGGTCTAGTGGATCTATGGCTCCTTCAAGAGGAGCTTCGGTTTCAAGGCAGCCATCTATGCAGGCTCCATCAGGAAACAGGATTGCTCGGACACCGAATTATAACAATTACAGGTCTGGAAGATCAGGGTATAGTTATAACCGCCCAGGTACAAGCTATCGCTATGGTTACAGGCCAAACTATTACCATTATCGCCCTTATTATAGCTATTATAATTATTACAGGCCATTTTTAGGTTTCCGTATCAATGTATTACCTTTCGGATATTATCCGTTTTACTTTGGTCCTGATCAATTTTATTATTCTGGTGGCTTGTTTTACAGGCAATATGAGAACAACTATGAAGTGGTTGCACCTCCTGTAGGAGCAGAAGTTCCTAGCTTGCCTTCCGGTGCGCAGAAAGTTACTATCAATGGTCAGGATTATTACGAATATAAAGGTGTTTATTATACAGAAAGCACCAACGCTGATGGTAAAACTGTTTATGTTGTTGCCGGAAAAGACGGCGTTTTAAATACTGGTGATACCGAATCTCCCAATTATCAAATTGGAGATGTAATTGATCAACTGCCTGAAGGCTGCAGAGAAGTAACCATTAAAAATGAGAAATATTATGTTTCTCCTGATGATGTTTATTATGAAGAGGTGATTGATGGAAACAAAACCGGTTACCGTGTGATCGGGAAGTTGTTTTAATACATGTTGCCTTGCTGAATTTAGTTCTGCATAGAAGACCTTTCTGAATAAATTCAGTATTAAATTAATAAAAACCGTGTGTAATTGAATTACATACGGTTTTTTATTTCAGCAATTTCCATATATTTTTACAAAAAAACTTGTTGAATTGAAAATAATGCCCATTAAATTTTTTCTTCTGTATCTGGCTGTTGTATGCCTGTTGGCATCTTGTTCTTCAACAAAATATGTTACTGCAAAACAGAAAGAAACAAGTGTCTCAGCTCTAAAGTTTTTAGATGAATATGTGCTGCCACTGAATCCTGTATTTCAAAATACAGTTATAGGAGGTTTATCAGGGATAGATTATGATGCTCAAAACAATCAATATTTTTTGATTAGCGATGATCCATCGCAGTATAGTCCAGCGAGAATTTATACAGCTAAGATCGGTATTAGAGAAAATAAAATTGATACCATTCAATTTACGGGAGTTAATTTTATTCTTCAACAAAACGGGAAAGAATATCCAAAACTGGGTACAGACAAGACTTTAAAAGCAGATGGAGAATCTGTTCGGTACGATCCGATAACCAATCAATTGCTTTGGAGTAATGAGGGCGAACGCTTATTTAAAAATGGCGATACCATTATTGTTCAGCCTACATTGACTTTTATTTCCCTGACTGGAAAATATATAGATACCATTCCACTGCCTGATGGTTTTCATTTTACAAAAAGGGAAAGTGGTGTTAGAAAAAATGCCTTATTCGAGGGCGTAACTTATGCTGATCATTATAAAACACTTTACGCCAGTTTGGAAGAACCCCGATATGAGGATGGGAGAGAGGCGGCTTTTGAATATGATAAAGCTTTAGCGCGTATTTTAAAATTTGATGTAAAAACGAAGAAAAACATTGCACAATATGCTTATAATTTAGCCGCAATACCAATCAAACCTACTCAGGATGCGGATTGGAATGTGAATGGAATTTCAGAAATACTGGCAATAAATAATCACACTTTATTAATTATGGAGCGGGCTTGGGCAAAAGGGCATGACGATCATACTTTTATCAAGCTTTATCTGGTTGACCTGAAGGGAGCAGAAAACGAAATTGATAATTCATCTTTCTTGAAAAATCCACCAAAACCATTACACAAGAAATTGTTATTTGATTTTGATGCTCTAAATATACATGTTGATAACTTTGAAGGAGTAACTTTTGGTCCGAAATTGCCCAATGGGCACAATACCCTAATTTTTTGTGCCGACAATAATTTCTCTAAAACACAAACAGCGCAATTTTTTTTGTTTGAGGTGATACCGTAGTTGAGTTTGGAGTTTGGAGTTTGGAGTTTGGAGTCCGTAGTCCGTAGTCCGTAGTCCGTAGTCCGTAGTCCGTAGTCCGTAGTCCGTAGTCCGTAGTCCGTAGTCCGTAGTCCGTAGTCCGTAGTCCGTAGTCAAAAAATAGGGAACAAGGTAAGAATTAAAACAATTTCACAATAGAACAATGTATAACAAATCAGTTAACCAATTTGAACAATTAACCAGTTAACCAAATCCCTCGGTGATAACAATTAACCGATTAACCAAATCCTTCAAACATTTCATCATTTCAACCCTAATCCTTACATTTGGGCACCAAAAAAAATCTTTTAAATTATGCAATACGATGTCGTTGTTATCGGTTCAGGGCCTGGTGGTTATGTAGGCGCAATCCGTTGTGCTCAGTTAGGCTTAAAAACTGCTGTTATAGAGAAATATAAAACCTATGGTGGCACCTGTCTAAATGTAGGCTGCATCCCGTCAAAAGCTTTGTTAGATTCATCAGAACACTATCACAATGCTGCTCATGCTTTTGCTACTCATGGAATTAATCTAAAAGATCTAAAGGTGGATATGAAGCAGATGATTGCCCGTAAAGACGATGTCGTTGCTCAAAATACTGCAGGAATCACCTATCTTTTTAAGAAAAATAAAATTGATGCTTTTGAAGGCCTTGGTTCCTTTGTTGATAAAAATACCATCTTAATTACTAAATCTGATGGTTCTACTGAAACCCTTACTACCAAAAATGTAATTATTGCAACAGGTTCTAAACCAACTGCCTTGCCATTTTTACCCATTGATAAAAAACGCATCATTACATCAACCGAAGCTTTAAATATAAAAGAAGTACCTAAAACAATGGTTGTAATTGGTGGTGGGGTTATCGGTTTGGAATTGGGTTCGGTTTACGCCCGTTTAGGTACAAAAGTTTCCGTTGTAGAGTTTATGCCTTCAATCATCAGTACTATGGATGCCGGTTTGGGGAAAGAACTTCAACGTGTGTTGAAGAAATCTTTAGGGATGGAGTTTTACATGGGGCATAAGGTTACTGGTGCAACTGTAAAAGGTAAAACTGTTACGGTTACCGCTGATAATCCTAAAGGTGAATCGATTAAATTGGATGCGGATTACTGTATCGTTGCCGTAGGTAGAACAGCATATAGTGAGGGTTTAGGCCTTGATAAAATTGGCATTACTTTAGAAGAAAGAGGTAAAAAAATCCCGGTTAACGAACATTTGGAAACTTCTGTTAAGGGTGTTTATGCCATTGGTGATGTAATTACAGGAGCCATGTTGGCCCACAAGGCTGAAGATGAGGGAACTTATGTTGCAGAGACCATTGCTGGACAAAAACCGCATATCAATTATAACCTAATCCCAGGTGTTGTTTACACCTGGCCGGAAGTTGCGTCTGTTGGTCAAACAGAAGAGCAATTAAAAGAAAAAGGCGTTAAATATAAGGCAGGTTCATTTCCATTTAAAGCCAGCGGACGTGCAAAAGCCAGTATGGACACCGATGGTTTCGTAAAGGTTTTGGCTGATGCTGCTACCGATGAAGTTTTAGGTGTACACATGATTGGTCCACGAGCTGCGGATATGATTGCTGAAGCTGTTATTGGAATGGAATTCCGGGCCTCAGCAGAAGACATTGCACGCACTTGTCATGCACATCCAACATATACCGAAGCATTAAAAGAAGCGGCTCTTGCTGCAACTGACAATAGGGCGATACATATTTAAAGCTCAACTAAGCCTCTGCTAAAAGAGAGCTTTTGATTATACAAACCCCGATTTTTAAATCGGGGTTTTTTTATTTTTATTGTATCCAAATGATAAATGGGTCTTCCAATTCCCATTTGATTTAAAGAACTTTGCCGCAATCTCTCTAATTCAATTTTAATCTGAGTATTTTGGAAGAAACAAGCATAAACCATGAAGTATTAAATCAAATAGAAGTTAAACCTGTAGTTGTGCAAAGCTCTCCAAGGCAAGTGCGTTTGGCAATTTCTGCATTTTATTTCATGCAGGGTGTTTGTTTTGCAAGTTGGGCGAGTAGAATTCCTACATTTAAGCTTTCCATGGGTTTAAGTGATGCTGAACTTGGCTCTATTCTTTTTGCTTTGCCGGCCGGTCAGATGATTACCATGTTTTTCTCAGCAAAACTTACCACGCATTTCGGAAGTAAAAAGATGTTGCGTGCAACTGCTCCTTTATATGCACTCGCCTTAACTTTTCTGGCACTAGCCACTGCAGGCTGGCACTTGGCGGCTTTTTTGCTTTTGTTTGGTATAACAGGAAACCTTTGCAATATCGCTTTAAATACACAAGGCGTAGCTGGCGAAAATTATTATGGTAAGCCAATCATGAGTTCTTTTCATGGAGCATGGAGTGTTGGTAATTTAACCGGGGCTTTAATCGCGCTTGGTTTAGTCAATTTAAAAGTAGGGATGTATGCCCATTTTTGGATTGTAGCACTGATATCCTTTACCAATGTTGCTTTAAATGGGAAAAAACTATTAAACTACAAAAAAGAGGGGGTTACAGCAGAAAAAACTAAGTTTTTTACCATGCCGCAAGGTATTCTCATATTACTGGGCATTATTGCATTTTGTAGTATGGCTACAGAGGGTACTATGTTTGATTGGAGTGCAATTTATTTTGAGGATGTAGTTAACTTAGCACATAACAAAGCCATAATCGGTTATGCTTCTTTTATGTTTATGATGGCAAGCGGAAGATTTTTAGGCGTATTTTTAATCAGTAGGTTTGGCAGGAAAAATCTCTTGCAGATCAGTGGTATAATTATATCTCTTGGCATGGCGATAGCCGTTATTTTTCCAAATGTTATTCTTGCTATATTTGGTTTTATGCTTATTGGTTTAGGCGTTTCGAGTATAGTTCCGATGGTTTATAGTATAGCAGGGAATAACAAAAAGGTACCTCCGGGTAAAGCGATTACTATGGTTTCCAGTATTGGCTATTTCGCTTTTTTATTTGGGCCGCCTTTAATAGGCTATATTTCGCAATTATCCAGTCTGCGCTATTCTTTTGGAATAATATCAGTTTTCGGTTTGCTTATTACTTTCCTTGTGACTAAAATTAAGGCTATTGAGTAGGTTTGGATTAAGTGTTTAAACTGGTTAAACGGCGAATTAATTTGCAGATGCACTCTAAACTATATTGGATTCTTACCGGGTGAATGGTCTCCTGCTAGAGCGTCTAAAGCATGAAAACTTTCATCGTTATCTTTTTTGAGCCTATCTCTTTGAAAGATGTCCAAATTATTTGGGAGAGATTTTATTTTGGGCTGCTTTATAGCAAGTTTATTCCATTTGATTTTCAAAAAGTGCCTTGTGTCTTTTTTGAAAAAGTTGTTCAACATCTTCGTGCCTAACATAATTGCCTGATTCAATCTCAGCATCAGCATTATTTATTTCTTCATTATATTTCCTCTATAAATTACTAGGCAACACGAATCACCTTCCCGCTACTAGCAGGCAACAATAAATAAAAATTTCCTCTGCGAGCTCTATGTCTCAAACGCAATTTCTTGCCAGGAACACA
>Ga0160453_100462_pt1 | contig 31272 bp, 18 predicted proteins | sample HID1971K_E6MG_FD_108228 | JGI IMG/M metagenome (GOLD analysis project Ga0160453, IMG submission 108228) | Enriched millipede-associated microbial communities from UW Madison campus, WI, USA - HID1971K_E6 MG | ecosystem: Host-associated > Arthropoda: Insects > Digestive system > Unclassified ...
CAGCACGGGGCGTAGCCTTACCGGTCACATTCCCATAATTCTCGTTAGGAAGATAGCTCTGCGGATTTCCAGCGGCATGCCCTGCAATATTCACCATGAAACCCATGTTATAAGGACTTGCACCTGGCGTACCCGCAGTTGCCCAATGTGCCTTACCTACATGGATGGTAAAATACCCTGCATCTTTTAGCAATTGAGGGAAGGGGGTTGCATGCATCGTTTTTTCTACCCCAGGAACCGGGCTAAGGCCATTTATATTCCAATCAGCGGGATTAAACTGCTGATCTTTTGCATCGGCATTGCTATTTTTTTCTGTAGCTGTCCAATTGGTAATACCCGAATGTGCGGGATTTAACCCGGACAGCATAGCTGTACGGCTGGGTGTACACACGGGGGCAGCATAAGCATTGGTAAATTTCATCCCCTCCTTTGCCATACGTTCCATATTTGGCGTACGGTAAAATTTATTGAGCGGCGTGGCCTTCGTCCAAAATGGAACCGAAGTGTCTTGCCATCCCATGTCATCAATCAAGAATACGATGATGTTAGGCTTTGTCAGCTGTGCCTTTAGGTTTTGAGTAAAGGTGATCCCACACAAAAACAAGAGTGAATAGCTTATTTTTTTCATATTAAAGGCTAAATTTAAAGAAATAAAGTGCTATAAAACATGGATAAAACTTCATAAATAATGGATTATTTGATGGCACAAACTATTGTTAATTACGGATTCCGTTTTCTGATTGAACATAATACACCTTAAGGAAATCGACCATTGGCCCGGCTGTACATTCTTCAACCACCAGGCGTACATTGTTTGTTTTAATAGGCTTAAATGTCTGTATCCGCTTATTTCCAACAGATGTCCCTTCACATATCGTTTGCCATTTATTATTCAGCTTTGCTTCTACTTTGTATTTTCTAATGCGTTCGCCTTTACTGATATCTTCGGCAATAACAATTTGATTCACATGCTCCGTTTTAGGTAGACTGATCATTGTTATTTTGCCTTTCCCCTGCGCGCTAGCCAATGGTTTATAAAAACGTGTGGCAATTTCGTTACCAAATTCAGTTAATCGTTGCACATCGACTTTTGGCAAAAGGCCGGTATTATCGGGTGTTAAGCCTAAAATTAAGGTAGAATTTCGGCCGACAGATTTGTAATACATATCTACCAAATCCGCAAGCGGGTAAACGGCTGCTTCATCTCCAGGCTCCCAAAACCATTCATGCCTGTTGTTATTCCCACGCAAAGGTGCATCAGACATGGCCGGCACCCAATATTTCCCATTAGGATCCCCATTTTTTAATAAAGCATAATTATTAGCCGATATATCTTTACTTGTACTTTCGCCAGCTCCGGTAGCCGCATAGGGAAATGTAGACCAACATGGGTAACCTATAGTACCATTTTCGGAACCACCCCACCGGGCTTCGGCCAGTTGTTCGTTGTGATAAAACAGACAATCGGGCTGATATTTTTTTACAATTGGCAATACATCTGGCGCCCCTTTTTCCGGGCTACTGGCACCGCCATCAAACCAGATTTCGAATAAATCGCCGTATTTAGTACAAACCTCTTTCACCATTCCCTCTACCATCGCATTATAATATTTTTGCCTTTCTTTTTGCATATTTCCTGTACCATTTACTTTAAAATCATGAACACCGAAGAAAGAATTCCATCGGATGCCCAGATAAATACCTGGTTTAATATTGTGCTTACGGCAAGCATCAACAAAATCCTTTACCAAATCGGCTTTACCATCTCTCCACTTCAGGGCCTTTAAACTGTAGGGATTAAAATCTGATTGAAATAAGGCGAACCCTGTTTCGTGGGTAGCGGTTAAAATAGCAAACCTGGCACCAGCTGATTTCGCTGATAACACCCATTGTTCAACATCCAGCTGTTGCGGATTAAAAATGTTATAATCATAGACAGGTGTATTTCTATTTTGGCTTTGAACATATTTTGTTGTGTCGAATATATGTAAGTCGTAATGAAATATTACACCCAACTCTGCCTTTTGCCATGCCAATTGCTGTGCATTTGGCAATGGTTTCTCAAGTGGTTGAGCAAAAATCACATTACAAAAAAGCAATGCGCATAATAAAAGAATAAGACTATTTTTTAGTTTCATTGTGTGGTTAACAGATTTATTTGGTTAGGCCTAAATTTAATGTGCAGCCGTATTTTTATAATGACAATTTAAAAGTGGCAAATACGTAAATTTAACGAAGCAATATTTAACAACCAGGCGGAGGTTACTTCGCCTGGTTGTTAAATCATTTGTTACGGTGCAATGGAGAGGATTAAAGTCCAATCTTTTGTCGTCCCATCTGCCGAATACAAGCGATAGACATACGGACCTTTAGAAAAATCTCCGATCAGGCCAGCTATTGGCGCACCATTTATAGGCTCAACCCTTTGGGCATCAGTATTTATTGCAATACCAATATTAGTTAGATTAACATCTGTAATTTTTGAAAGTACGATATTGACTTTTTTATTATCCCTATCTATAGTCTGGGTATTCGTTACGGTTAACTTTTGGTAACCGGTAACCTGCTCGCCATAGTTTAAGTTGGATTTGACTTCTTTGTAATAAAAGGTGTTTACCGAATTTACAAAAGCCTTATCGCCGTAAACTGAGTTATCGGGTTCGATCCGGGGTTTTGTACAGGCTAAGCAAAATAATACTATAAAAATACTGATTGCTAAAAATTTTCTATTGCTCATGATTCAATGTTTTAAATTATTTCCAACCTGGGTTTTGGGTTAATATTACGTTAGCCTGCGCTTTGTACAATTGTATTTGCGCTTGTGGTACAAAGGCCAGATAGTCTCTTGTGGGATCAATATAAAAACCCTGCGCACCTTGCTGAAACTGAGGTGATTTAAAGTACGGGTTCATCCGGCCGCTACCTGCAAAGGCGGCAACATTCTGATTTGTCCCAGAAGTAATCAACAAAGGGAAATTAATTCCAGCTACACTGGTTCCATCAGCCGTCAATTTAGCAGGATCGTTAAAATAAGACAAAAACTCTTGTAATTGCGCACCCCTTGGCGTATAACCATTGATGGTTTTGTCATATACCGCCCAACGTTTAATATCGTCGAGCCTATAGCCTTCCAGGGCCAGCTCAATGGTCCTCTCCCGGCGTATTTCGTTCACAATATTTGGATCTGTAGGAGAAAAACCAAGTTCTTCTTTATAAGCCGATGAGGGAAACGCAGCTACTGCCCCCAAACTCATATTGGCCATGCCTACCCTGCTTCTAAGTACATTCACCGTTTTATCTATATCCCCCTGCGTGATAGTTCCTAAAATCGCTTTCGCCTCGGCAAGGTTCAACAGCCCTTCTTCATAACGGATTAAAATATCATCTACTCCGTCGCGTGCCGGCACTGCTGAAGTTAAAATAGCCCCCTTCCAATTTCTATATCCTGTAGATATAAAGTTGGTTGCTACGGAAAGAACAGGTGCGTTAACCGGATAGCGTAAATTAAGTGTAAAAAGTTCACGACCTGGGATTTTCCCCGCTGGCCCACGGTCAGGGGTCCAGATGGTTTGCCTGAACCTGGGATCCAGTTGGGTTGACAGTGTATTTAACTCCCCATAACTTGTGGGTACTATCTGGGGTGAGCCATCTTTGTTTAAATACTGATCTACCAGGTGGTCGGTGATCGAGGCGGCATTGTCAATAACTTTCACGTAAAAATTGTGCGAAAATGAGGTTTTTGTAGGGTCATACACACGGTACCAAAAAACACCATCAACGGTCGACATGTCATTTTGCGCAAACAATTGGTTATAAGGTTCAATTCCCGTTCTGTATATTCTGGTTCCCTGTGTAGCAATCAACTGTTGCATGGCCGGCTCTACCATTTCCAGGAATTCACGGCCATCCTTACCAGCTACTGCAAACGGCGTACTTCTTCGTCCATGATAATACTCCCAGCTTCCTTCGTATAAGGCCACACGGGATTTCAGGACAATAGCCGATTCTTTATTCACTCTTCCGGGTACCGCTTCGCCCTGCCCTTTGGGAAACAGACCAGCAATCGCCACATCCAGATCACTGATAATCTGTTTGGCAACATCGTATCTTGATTTTCGCGGCATATATAAATTTGCGACATCATCATCTGCAATCAGATCCGTTACGATTGGCAAATCGCCATATTGTTTCAAAAGTGTAAAGTAATCCAATGCCCTGAAAAAGTAGGCCTCACCAAGGAAATGTGCCGATGCTGGTGTTTTTTCAACCTTAGGTAGAGCATAGTGAAGCAAATAATTGTCTTGCCTAATGTTCTTAAAGCCTGTTGCCCAAGTATCAGTGGCCGTGCCATTGCCTGCTACACCTGTGGCGCTCACCTGATTTAACTCAGGGGTAATTACATTCGAATTGATCAGTACATCTGATCTCAGATCCAACATTACATTATTCACATTGGTTTGTGCATTGTATGTCGGCATCCGGTCTTCATACATGGCGTTCAGGTATATTTTCAGGTCAGACGCTGTGTTGAAAAAGTTTTCGGCAACGACCCTGTCCGGAGGGGTTGTGCTTAAAAAATCCTTTTTGCAAGCAGTAAATAACGCTAAGAGGGTCACAGCCATATATGCGATACTGCTGTTTATATATTTTGTTTTCATCTTCGATATCATTTTGTTATGATCAAATATTTAATTGCTGAAGAATGGCTAAAGGGAAACATTTAAACCAAATGCATAGGTACGCATTGGAGGATACCCCCCTCCGGTAATATTTGTATTGCCAAGTACATTCAGCAGCGCGGGATCGTATTTTACAAATGCCTTATTGAAGATAAAGCCGAGGTTTTCGCCGCTTAAGAATAAGCTGACTTTCTGCAATTTCACTTTATCCAGCCATTTTTTCGGCAAATTGTAACCGAGGGTGACATTTCTCACCCTTAAATGAGCCAAATTCAACAAATACTGGTCATTAGCCAAAGGCAAAGCTGTGGTGATTGAAGGAAAAAACGCAGCCTTATTGTTTGGCGTCCAATAACCAAGATCAGAACTCTGTTTATAGAAAGGAGAGAAAAACTGATTCCCATTTGTTCCAAAAACATATGGATCAGAGACATATTGTTTCCATTGCATTACCCCTTCCAGGATCGCTGATAAGCTAAGGTTGCGCCAGGAAACTGATGGCAGAATGGAGAAACTCTTACGCGGATAATTGAAGCCCGCAGTTTTCTGATCACCAATATCGTACCAGCCATTTCCCTCGTCAATCACCCCATCACCATTTGTATCTTTATAAGTTAAATAACCTGGATAAGAAAAACCATTGTTCAGCACGCGGTTATTAAGTTCTGCTGTATTTTGCACAACGCCGGCACTGTTGTACACATAATTCTGGCCAAATAACATACCAGGGAACCATTGGCTACGAGCACCGGTGCCATCGTTCGCATATTTTACTACATAGCCTACATAATCGCTCATTAGAAAAGACAACCCGTAATCAAAATTCTCGCCCGCCAGGTTCATGTTGTCTTTCCAACCAATATTCAGTTCCCAACCACGGGTTTCAGTAACCGAATTATTAGTCTGTGGTCCCGCTATCCCTAATGCCTGAGGCAGAATTTTAGGCGGGCCTGCCTGGTCATACACCGTTCGCTGGTACCAGTCCGCAGTTATGGTCAGCCTGTTTTTTAAACCTACTACATCAACACCAAAATCTAAAACCGTAGGTTTAGCCCATGTTAAGGTACTGCTTACCAGTCCTCCGGGGTTAAGAAAGGGGTTTAAATTCCCGCCTAAGAGTGTCTTCGTGCTGGTCGCCGAACCTAAGGTAGACAGATAGGTATAATAGTTATCTGGTCCCGCTGAAGCTAAATCTCCTGTTTTAGACCACGATGCCCTCGGTTTTAATTGGCTTACGTAATCTTTAAATTTCCAGAAATTTTCATTGGCGACATTCCATGCCAGGGAAACAGAAGGGAAATATCCCCATCTGGCACCTGGCGCAAAACGGGAGCTCGCATCAGCCCTGGCCGCTACTTTTAACAGATATTTTTCTTTATAATCGTAAGTAAAAACACCATAATAGCCCAGCGAAGTCCAATCATACAACTGATCTCCGGCTGTATAAGGACCTGCTGAAGTATTGATTGATGGTGCTATATCAGGAGAATATAAACTTTTAGACGAACCCGTAAGATTACCAAAATTATTCTCCTCAGTTTGCGCGCCTACCTGTATAAAAAAATGATGGTCTTCGGCTATATTTTTGGAATATTCTGCGGTGAGATTTCCGAATTTATAGTCATTCCCTCCAAAAGTTTTCACTATACCACTGGCCGTAGGTGATCTTAAACCCGGGATAATCAATCCATTTGAATAAATGTACACCAATTTTGTCAACGACTCATTTTTCGTATTGCGATTCCTAAAATTATAACTTCCGGCAATTTTAAGCCCTTGTAGGGGCCTTAGATTAAAACCAGCTGTAAAGGTTAAATCATCTGCCTGGCCCGTTACCTGTCCAGAGCGGAAATATTGCAGATTGACTACAGAATTGTAATAATTTTCATTTTCCGGGTTTTTAATTGCTATGTTATAAAACTCGCGTCCAATCACAGAAAACAAGGTAACGTAATCACTATTGTTGCTATTGACCATTGGCCCCAAAGCATTGACACGGGCATAATTCATGCTGGCATCAAAATCAAGCCAGGAAGCAGCTTTGAAATTAATTTTGGCCAGGGCGTTATATCTTTTATATTCATTGTCAATCGGTTTAAAAACCCCTTCAGATTTATTGTAACCTAAGCCCACATAATACTTTACACGATCCGATCCACCAGAAAAGCTAAGATTTTGTTCGGTTGAGGGCACATTGGATTTAAAATAAGCATCCTGATAGTTATCAGTCCCAAAACTTGTATATCTGCCAAAACCAAAGTTTGAGGTTGGGTCAGGAAAGGATCCGTTGATCACATACTTACGGTCTATCCCCGAAAATACAGGATTGTCGTAATCGCCGGCTGCATGTGCCTTAATCCTTTCCATTGTTAAATCAGAAAAGTACGGAACACCTGTTCCATCAGGTGTAGCACGACCTAGCTGGTTCATAAATGATGCCCAGGAATACGTATCAAGTATGGTTGGCAGTGAGGCCGCACTTGTAAATTTATAATTCGACGTATAATTCACAGCGACGTTACCTGTACTGCCACTTTTTGTGGTAATTAAAATCACACCGTAAGGCGCTCTCGAACCATAAATAATACTGGAAGCACCATCTTTTAAAACCGATATACTTTCCACATCGTTCGGGTTTACCTCCTGCATGGGCCTTTCTACACCATCAACCAGCACCAAAGGCGCACCCGAAGAATTTAATTGTGTAAATCCTCTGATGTTTATAGATGGGTTTACCTCTGGGGCACCGCTGGGCATTCCAATGTTTAACCCTGGAGACAGTCCTTTTAAACCTTCAGCTATCGACCTGATCGGTCGGTCTCGCAATTGCTTCGCATCTACTGAAGCTACGGCATCGGTAAGATTTTGTTTTTTTACTTTACCGTATGCGGTCACAACCACATCATTTAAAGTTTCCTGACTTGCTGTAAGCATAATCGTTCCATTTTTTATGGCATTAACCGCCACTTCCTTGCTTTGATAGCCAATAAAGGAAACAACCAGCACTGCATTTTCATCTACATTCCGCAAATAAAAATCACCGTTAGCATTGGTGGTAGCCGCATTATTTACATTATTCTTAATCTTTACAGATGCTCCCGGTAAGGGTTTTCCTTCTTCGTCTACCACCCGTCCCTTAACGTCAATTGCCGTAAGTAAAGTCAATAACCTGCTGAAAACGGAATTCTCGTCCTTCCCTTTCACCACTACCGTTTTATCAGAAATTTCGTACACGAGTGGCTGGCCTTCAAAACATATTGCTAAGGCCTTGACGATGTCTACATCCTTTAGTTTAACCGTTACGGGCTTAGAATTTTTAAAGGCCTGATCAGCATAAATAAAATCATAGCCACTTTGATTGCTAATTGACTTCAGCACTTTCTGAAGCGTTTTGCCTCTCTCGTCCAGCGTAATCTGCGCCCTGCTTGAAGCACTCACCTGGAAAAGGAATGCTGTCATAATGAATATGGTTAGTTTCATTACAAGTATAAATTTATTTTTACTCGTATAACTGTGTCTCTCCCGGAGGACCGGGTTCGGGGTCATAATCCGCAAAATTTGCATAGGGATACCGGCAATCCGGCATTTCCCAACATTCTCGTTAATTTTCATTAATTTTGGTTGTTTGGTTCTTGTTGATCTTTTCGTTCTTTAAGAGAGGATGTTAGCTGTACCAAATGTAAAAGCGGGAGTAGGTTGAAGCATTCCCGCTTTCTCTATTGTTACTGCCAGAGGTGTAGAATTTTAAGGCATAACAATAATCCTCCTTCCTTCCACAGTTAAATGAACAGCTCCAGTGTAGTTTATTTTACTTAAAATCTTTGAAATATTGTCATAACGACTGATGGCACCTGTGAAGTTTGCTGCCGGTCGATCACCTTTATACACAACCTCCACATCATACCAGCGGGAAAGCTTGCGCATTACGCTCGTAATATCTTCCGAAGTAAAAATAAATTTGCCGTTCTTCCAGGCAACAGCTTCATTTACATCGACCTTTTCAACCGCAATTTTTCCAAAAGCCTGCGATGATGCCTGGTCACCGGGTTCAAGCACCCTCAAGTCATTTAACCGTACTGATCCTTCCAACAGGGTAGTCTTGGTTGTGGTTTCGTCAGAATAAGCACTGACATTAAAATGCGTGCCTAAAACCTCTATCCGTTGTTTACCCGTTTCAACAACAAATGGATGTAATTTATCTTTAGCCACTTGAAAATAAGCCTCTCCATCCAGCTTTACACTTCGAATTCCACTCTTATGAAGCGTAGCATCATAAGTTAAGCTTGATGCCGAATTCAACCAGACTGCTGTGCCATCAGGTAACCGCAACTGATAAGTTTCTCCTTTGGCCGTAGAAATGGTATTTATTTTATTGGCACCGACTGTCGGGTTTTGAATTTCATAAATGATCTGACCGTCTCTTGTTTTACTGATCACCACTCCCGCTTCTTTAGCCAATTCCCCATTTACAGCATTAGATAATGCTATCTTTTTTCCGTCAGCAAGTGTCAGGGTAGCGCCTTCTCTTCCGGGTTTGATATGTGCATCAGCTAATGACACCTGTTGCCTGATAATATCATTTTTAGTTTTATTTTTATAGAACAACATCCCTGCGGTAATGAGTACAGCTATTGTCGCCGCAAATGCAAATAGCCTCTTGTAATTCAATTGAATATTTTTTATCTGCTGTTTGTTGGCCTGAACATTTCTCCAGATCAAAGACATTTCTTCATTCATATCGTCATCAATGACATTAGCACTATGTTTTGCCGCATAGGAATTATACCAGGCCTCAACGGCAGCATTTTCTTCTTCCGTGCAGGTACCGTTGTTATATTTTTCCAGTAGTGCTAATACCTTTTTGTTTTCCATTTTCATACAGGAGAAAGTACCCCTTATAATGATAGGACACACGAAAACAATGCAGGTAGTACTTCTTACAAAAGAAAAATCATTTTATTTTGATATCGATGTGATCTGGGGTCTTTTAAGGCTAAAAGCTTACCTGACACTTAAATAAATCACTAAAACAGAGAGTGGTATATCGAGTTTACGGCGTAAAATATGGATTGCTTTATTGATCTGTTTCTTAACCGTCAGATCAGAAATATTCAATTTTTCGGAAATTTGAGCATGGCTGAGATTTTCGTTTCTGCTCATTTCGAAAACCTGGCGCATTTTTTTTGGCAGCATCTGCACCTCCTGATCAATTAGCCGTTTCAACTCATTAAAATTTACCTGGACATCTGTAATAAAATCCCCCTTGTCATAAAAATCTCCCAATTCAGTGATATAATGACTTTCCTGTTTTTCTTTACGGATTAGGTTTAGTACGCTATTTCTTACAGATTTATATAAGTAGGCATTCAGACTGGTAGATAACTCCAGGTCTTTCGCCTTATTCCAAATATTGGTAAAAACCTCCTGTACAATATCCCTTGCGTTATCCCTGTTATTGAGCATATGACGCGCATGCAAATAAAGTACAGACCAGTATCTGTTATAGATTTCGGTAAAAGCATCTTCATCTCCTGTCTTCAGGAGAATAACCAAATCGACATCTGGAAGTTTAATATACCGTTCCATTAAATAATTTAAATACTATGCACCTATAGTGCTACCCATGAGGGCCAAATAGATATATTATAAATGTACTAAATATCCCGGGTACTTCCCGGTTGCTCCATCAGTTTTTTCAATTTATTAAAATGATTTTTATAAACCCCGCGGAGGCTGCTCTTACAATATGCCCATCACTTTATACACTTGAGTATAGTTAAACTTATTGTCCACGTTGACAGAGATCACCAGTTTATCTTTCAGCTGTTCAAATTCTGTTTTTTCGGTACCTCCGAGTAGCTTAACAGCAGTTATTTTTTTAGTGTTCTGCTCAGATTGCCAGCCTAAAGCTGGTATTTCAATTTTTCCATTTACAGGGTTTAGGACAAAAACGTATAGTGCGTTTCCTTTAGTTGTAAAGCGTACTTCGTTATGCGGATAAGCAGGACTGGTAATTGTTCGTTCGTTAAAGTCGTCACTCTCGTGTTTTTTATTGGCTTCTAAATCTGCATTGCTAATGTTTTTTTCCTGCTTGCCACCATGCAGGTTATCTCCATAAATCGTCCATGGCTTACTTGCATAAATGGCTTCGCTGTTTGTATTTACCCATCTGCCTATAGTATCCAGGATCAGTTTATGATCCGGCGGAATAGTTCCATCTGGCAATAGCTCTACATTCAGCAATAGGTTTCCGTTCTTGCTCATCATATCCGTCAGCGATTCAATAACTGTTCTGGAATTGTGCCTGATTGGATCTTTTTTATAGAACCAGTCCCCAAAAGTTAAGGTACCCTGCCATGGATAAGGCAGTATTTTACTTGAACCGCCACGCTCAATATCTTTTACTGTAGAAGGTTCATTGTTAAATTTACCGGCCACAACAGCAGTAACTTTACCATGTTCCTTCAAGCTCCGGTTAAAATAATAGGTGCAGACTTCCTTTCCGTAGTCGCCATAAGGGAAACCGTATCCGTCAAACCATAGCAGATCTACATCATATTTACTAACTAACTCCTCGGTTCGTTTTACATAATTTTCCTTCACGCTTTTTATCCATTCCGGTGTACGTTTTTCAGGGGGCAATCCGTACAGGTCCGCAGGATCAAGACCTTCCCACCACTTCCCTTTACCATCTGCCTTTGTCATCCAGCCATCGTATTTTACTCCTTTTTTAGCACCCGAAGTATCGGCACCAAAGGCGGTTTTCCACCAATCTAAAAACCTATCATCGTGCGAGCTTACGCCAAAGGGTATTCCGTATTTTACCGCCGACTTTTTAAACATCCCGATTAGGTCTTTCTTAGGGCCTACATTTACCGAATTCCAGGGTTGGTAAGTGGAGGCAAAATTGTCAAAATGATCATGGTGGTTGGCCAGGGCTACAAAATACTTCGCACCGATACTTTTAAAATACTTCAGCAGGTCATCGGTATTCAACTTATCCGCTTTCCATTCATGGATCACATCTTTAAAACCTTTTTCAGACGGATGTCCGTAAGTTTTTACGTGATAAGGGTAGGCTTTTGCGCCCCAGGTTTCCTTTCCTACATTTTGCATATACATGTGACGGGCATACCAGCCACCACCTTGTTCGGGCTGGGTTTGGGCACCCCAGTGTACCCAAATGCCAAAACGGGCCTCGGTATACCATTTAGGAAATTGGTAATCTTTACGCAAATCTTCCCAGCTAAGTTGTTTTTTTTGTGCGAAGACCTGTATACTCAGCAAAAAAGCTAATGAGAATAACAGGCCGCGGTTAATTAAAGGTTTCATTTGTTGTGTTTAGTTGTTTTTGTGTTGTTATAGTTCTTGTTGCGAAACGATATACCCTGTAGGCCTAACTACAGTAATAACTGCCTTTCCAACGTAATCTTTTTGCAATTTGAAACTCACCTTTTCACCTGGGTGAAGCGTGGGAAGTTCCTGTGGCGCCTGACTTTCATAATTATCGGTTCTGGTTGATACGTAGATTTTATATCCTTTAACAGTATGCTGTGGCAAGCCGATGCTACCAAAAATGGTCAGTGGAATTGGTTCCTTTTTATTTGGATCCATTACGTTTGCCACCTGTACCTCAACTGGTGAAGACAATTCTCTAAGTACTTTCATTGAGGGTTTTGGTTTACCATACATGTCGTAAACACCATGTATCCGTCTTTTAAATCTAGTGGTATCACTCGTTCCCGGATAATGTGTCCGGTAATCCGTCAGGTCAAAATAAATAGCTCCCTGTACAAAGGGTTTACTTTCAAAAACGGCCATATGGTAAATCAGATCGTTAATCCTGCGCTCATCACCTCCCTTAAAGTTGGGCTCGCATAAGCCAAATTCAGAAATGATGAAAGCCTTGTTAGGATAGCTCATGTGAATACTATCCAGATAATTACTAATCTTTGCTACAGGTACCTGCCACCAACTCCCTCCATATTCGTTCATCATTAAATAGTCGCCCTGACTGGCACCATCTGGTACAAAATTGGGTTGGTTGGAAAAACTACTGGTCAGGGTATTGCTTACGTAGGCCGTCATACGGGTCGGATCAAGCTCACGGCTACGCTTCATCAAATCTTCAATCATCTGCTTTACATCTGTATCCCGCCCGCGAAGTTCATTACCCACCGCCCAGGAGAATATGCTGGTATGATTATAAAAATTGTTTACCATTCGTTCCAGCTGTTTTAAAGCAATGGCCTTGATATCGCTATTTGCAGGTGTTTCCGGTCCCCATAGCGGAATCTCCTGCTGCACCAGAATACCATTGCGGTCACAAAAATCATAAAACAGTTCGTCCTGCTGAAAGTGCATGCGCGTGAAAATGGAGTTTACATCCTTTAACAATTTACAATGACGGATAATTTCTTCATCAGTTTCAGCAAAACCATAGTTGGGATTAGATCCGGCCGTCCACTCGGTACCCATCAACTTTACAGCTTCGCCATTCAGCAGTATCTCACCATTCTTCATTACCAGTTCCCTGAAGCCTATACTTGTAGTAACCTGATCAACTATTTTTTTGCCCAGCATTACCTTTACCTCCACCTTATAAAGGTTGGGAAAATCAAAGTGCCAGGGCTTTACTTTTGTCAGATCTACTTCTGCAAATGCTTCAGTTCCGTTCCATTTTGGTTTTATTGTTTTTGTAAATAAGGTGTTATGGGTATTTTGATTGTCTTCAGTAATTTGCACGGTATATTGGAGATCATTTGATTGCTGATCGAAACCTAGCTTAATTTTTAAATGCCCGCTACTGTCTGCTAAGTTCAGTTTTGGTTCTACATGAATATAACCCGCGGCAGGTTTACCACTTACTATAAATGCTGCTTTTCTGATAATGCCCCCATCATTGGCCCAATCAAAGGAATTGCTAAACGGTACCTTTTTCTGGCTATAAGCATTGTTTACAGCTACAGTTATTTTGTTTTCAGTTCCATAATTAAGCTTACCGTTAAGATTGAGTATAATTTCGTTAAAACCATCGCCTATATTTTCATTCGCTTTTTTTCCGTTGATATAAATAGTTGAAGTGTGGTTAATGGCGCCAAACCGAAGCACAACATTTTTACTCTTCCAATTTGCGGGCACTTTAAACGAATAACTATACCAGCCCCATCCATAATGGTTTTGACTGGCTTCATCTATATTCCAGGTGTGGGGCAGTTTTACTCTTTTGGCAGCCGGCAATTCTTTTTCAAACCAATGTGCTTCCATCCCCTCGGCCTTTAAATCTATCGCAAATTTCCAGTCGTTATTGATCGGAATTGTATCCCGTTGGGCAAAAGTGGCATTGCCAAAAAGTAACGCGCAAAATAGAAAAATCAACAGGGCTTTTTGTTTCATGGTGTTTAACATTTATCTAAAAATAGCAGCTACCTTTTAAAAAGTAGCTGCTATGGCAATTTAATTATTATTCATAGGTTTTTATCTCCAGATCATCCACTTTTGGTTATAACTACCATCGGCATTGGCTTGTACGACCTGTGCACCATCAGCTGATGAGGCCCCGGCGATTTGGATGGGCATATTACTATGAACGGTAGTGATGGTGTAATAACCCAATGCATCGGGCACTAGCTTGAACAGCTGATTCTGTGCCTGGTTCCACCATGGCCATTGTGCTAAAGCTGCACCAGCTACTGTAGAAGCACCTGTTACATCCATTGCTTTGCTACTGTAATTGTTAATGATACCATAGTTGCCGTTGGTAACGTAGTTAATTGTCCAAAGATTAGTTCCCTGGGTATCCCCTACGCCCTGTACAACTGCGGCACCATTGGCCGCACTACCGCCTGCGATCTGCAAGGTTTTACCACTATTTGTATTGTTCAGCCTGTAAGTACCCGGATAAAATCCGGAAGCATTTGCCTCACAATAGTTGATAAATTTAATAATGCTGGTTGCATCGTCTTTTGTATCAGCCAGAACATGCCAAATCATAATACCTCCGATGCCTTGTTGCAATACATAAGGTATCTTTTGCCTGATCGCTGGATGCCCGTCATAAAATAGCTTTCTGGTCGCTGTAGGTGATACTGCGTTTAAACAATAACCATAAGGCACTTCCTGTATGACGTTGCCAAAGCCAATTTGACTAGTCGGGATGCCATTTTCATATACCCATGCATATGTTGGCACACCCATATTTATTTTTGATTTAGCTATTTTAGCACCAAACGTATTTATGTCCGTTACAAAATCAGTAAATGAAGAATGTGGCCTTGGATTCCCGTTAGATACGGAGTGATCGTAACTCATTACATTCAGATAATTAAGCCGGCCATATGCAGCAGTTGAAATACTGTTTGCCTGCCAACGGGCAATGGCTACCGACAATAACTTTGAATGGAGTTGGAGCGAATCGGATAATTGTACCACAAAAGGGCTGAAATTAGTGGTAAGGCCCGCTCCTTCAAAATCAAGATCTACCCCATCTAAATTATTAACGGTAAGAAATTTACGGATGTTTGAAATAAACCCTGCACGGTTGTTATTGACCTGGCTATTTGCATTTCCATTGCTTTCGTTGGTGGCAATCCCAAAAAAGACGCGTAAACCGGCGTCATGTGCTTTAGTTACGGCCTCTGTAATACTTGCAGTAATGGCGAAATTGCCGGAAGCATCAGGATTAATAAAAGAAATAATGATATCTGTGTATTGAGATGTTACAAATTGATCCATATAGGCGGCATAATCTGTGGAGCCTACGGCATGCAAGGTAAGGTAACCTACTTTTCTAAGGTTCCCATTTGCAGCTGCCGCCGGCACGTTTGACATCCTTTTTGTTCCCTGCAACCCATTTTCTTCTTTATTAGAAACTACAGCTTGTTTTTTACAGGCACTGCACATCACTGCTACTACTATAACAGAGCGTATCGTTTTCATTGAAATAAACATTACTTTTTTCATAATAAATAAATTATTAATAGAATTTTTAATAGAAAAATGATTAGAAATTTGGCCCTGCTTTATCCCACCATACACGGGTACCTCCATTGTCTGGCCCGCCCAGTGCAGTCAAACCTGTTTTAACCCCTTCCGGGTTACCGAGTATTTCAGATTGTGCAAAAGGCAATCTTCTGATCTGGATTTGCGTATCAATAGTACCGTTGCTAAAATTACGTGCAACAGGAAAAATCTTAGGATAACCTGTTCTGCGGTATTCTGCCCATGCCTCCAGTCCATCGGGAAAAATAGCCAACCATTTTTGGGTCATTATACGTTCCAATTTTTGTTCCTTGCTAGCTGCATCATCCCATTTTATGGTAATTGAGGAAATTGCGACTGCGTTATTGGCAGGATTGATAGGATCGGTATAATCAACCTGTTTGGAGGTAGCATCATTTAAATATCCACCGATTGGCACCCCCCACTGGTCCATCGAGGTTTGTATGCCCTTTTCATAATTTGTTTTGGCATCACCCGCACCAACCCAATCACGTAAAGCTGCTTCGGCCTTCAAAAACCACATTTCCGAGGCATTCATTACCATATGTGGTGCATACTGTTTATAGGTATCTACATAATTAAAAGCGGTAAATGTTTTATAGTCACCTTTTAAAACATCAACACCTAAACGTATACCTGCATATTTGCCGGCAATGCCTGCCTGGGTTGCAGGTAATGCCATTTTAGGTGCCCTTGGATCGCTGTAACCATCTAAATAAGTGCCAAATGACGCATTTAGCATATTATCACGATTATATAAAAAAGTAACCAGCCAATAATCATTTTGCTTTCCACTTGTTAACCAGGCATTGTCAACATTGTCGGTCAAAACACCCTCTGGTGCGCTAAGGGCGATTTCACCTTGGATTTTTGCTGTAGCAGGATCTATTTTGGAAATACGCATTGCTAACCGCAAACGTAAAGAGTTACCAAACTTTATCCACTTGGCCAAGTTTCCGGCATAGATGAAATCGCTATTGCCTATTCTGTTTTTTATAGGTGCATTACTGCTCAAAAAGCTACGCATGTTGCTTACAGCAGTATCAATTTGTTTAAAAAAAGCAGTATAAACGGTTTTCTGGTCATCGTAAGGAATGCTACGAAAAGATGTACCAGTTTTGGTGTACGGGATCGGACCAAATTTATCGGTAACCCTATCCATAGCATATACCTGTATCAGCAAAGCCACTCCCCAAATATCTGGTGAAGTAGTACGGGCCCCGGCATCAGCTATCTTTTTTATGGGTGCCATGATCTGGGTGTACTGTTCGGTAAAGGGCCTTCCGTTCCAACCATCTACTAAAGCATAATTTAAATTGTTTATGCCGCCGGCAAAGTTTGTGGGCGACATCATATAACCCGCATAAGCATCCCCGCTTAAGTTTTGCGTTACCTGAAAACTACTAAGCAAACCCATTTCTATAGGGCCAATTGCCGTAGGTACAAGTCGCAAAGACTGCTCATCTGTTAATGCGGCCGGATTAGTATTAAACTCTTCGAATTTTTTGGTACAACCAAACCACAAACTCAATGTGCAAAATAGCACAATGGTCGCCAGGATATATTTTGTTGAATTAATTTTCATCTTCGTATCTTTTAAAAGGTAACATTCAAGTTTAAACCAACATCGCGTGTAGCAGGCATATTAAAGGCATCTACACCCGATAGTCCATTACTAGTAGACATGGTTAATTCTGGGTCATAAGGTGCCTTTCTATAGAAATAGAATAAGTTTCTACCTGTCAATGATAATCGTACATTTTTAAAAGTATTGCTTTTTACAGGCAGCGTATAACCTAGAGCGGCCTCACGCATACGTACAACTGTAGCACTGTACATATAGGCCCCTGCCATTGCGCCCCTGGAACCAATAGTTGCATAATATGTTTTAGGATCTAAGGTAGTTACTGATTGCCCGGCTGTATTTACCCCATTTATAGTAACACCGCCATTATCACGGGCTTTACCACTTTCTTCAGAAACGCCCAACAAATCCATATAGGACTGAGTAATAGACATTACCTTTCCTCCAAACTTGCCATCAACCAATAGGCTTAAGCTAAAATTTTTGTAATTAAAAGTATTGCTCCAGCCAGCTTGAAATTTTGGATTGGGGTTACCAACGTACTCAATTGGAGATTTTTCGGGTTTATAAGGATCTGCCGTAGTACCGGTACCTACTAGCTTCACACGACCTTGTTCATCGTAAACAAAAGTTTGCGCATAAATATCACCGTAAGAACCTCCTTTTTTAATAACAGAGCTATAACCATAAGTATCACCAGTTAAAGGAAATTTAGAAATGTCATTTGGGTCTCTTACTTCCAATATTTCATTCCTGTTTGATGAGGCATTGATTGAAGTACTCCATTTAAAATCTTTCCATTTTATGGCGTCATAGCCTAAAATAAATTGATAACCAGTATTTTTTATTTTACCTGCGTTATAATAAGCGACCCCTATGAGTGAAGAGGCTGGTGGATAATAGGGAAAAAACTGGTTAATGGTATTGGTTTTATAATAAGTAAAACTCAGGGTTAAGCGGTCTTTTAAAAACCGGAAATCAGCCCCTGTTTCAAAAGTTTTTGTGCGTTCTGGCTTTAACGTAAATTCTGCCCTGGCGGTATTGAATACAAGCGACCCTTTACTGTCCTGAGTATTTAAAATTCTGGTAAGGTATATTGGCAAGGTATTTCCCACTTCAGTATAAGAGCCCCTTACCTTTGCAAAGGAAATAAAATCAGGCAATTTAGCCATTTCTGAAGGCACAAGAGATAAGCCAATAGAAGGATAATTGTAATATTTTTTTGCTGTAAAAGCTAGTGTAGACGACCAGTCCTGTCTGAAAGTGGCAGTTAAAAATGCCCAGTCTTTATAGGCCATATCTAAGTTTGCAAATGCTGCCTGTAATTGGCTATGGCTTACCGAAGCATTTCCAGGATTAAGTACAGGAAGTGTACTTGTAGCCCCTGCAGTAATTGGCTGGGACGGAAGTGCGACGATGTTACTGGCTACAAAGTAATCTGCCGTTAATAAACCTCCTCCCATAGACATTCCCTTACTGGAATTATCAGTGATACTTGTACCAATTAAACCACCTATCTTAAAATCCGGCCAGTTTAACGGGATTTTAAAATTCGCAATTGCATCTGCATACTTTTGAATTTGTGTACTGTTACCTATGCTATAGGTACCGGTACCTAATGAATTAAGGTTACCATCGGTCCCCTGGTATTTTTTACTTTCTGTATCATCAGTTGTTCTGTCTAAATTGCCCCTAACCTGTATATTTAACCAATCGGCAAAGGTGTATTTTGCACTACCGGTAATGAAATAACGGTTGCGTTTAGCTGCATTCGGCTCTTTGTTCAATATCCACCATGGATTTTCCTGATGGAAATCACCATTTTTTGTTAACCAGAACTGACGGTTAGCTCCCTGCAGTTGGGGGTTATAATAATTATCCTTATAGGGCTGAATATCTACTCCGCGCGGAAACAAATACAGCGATAACAATGGATTTGGATAAACCCCGATTGGCGGCCTGTTGTTAACGATCTGATTAATGTAATTTAAACTTACATCCACGGTTAATTTATCATTTAAAAAGCTTGCTGTTTCCCGCAGGTTTAAATTATGACGGTTCAGTTTATTGGTTGGTGTAATACCACTTGCATTGGTATTTGCATAAGACAAATAGGTTTGCGCAAGGTTATTACCGGCAGAAAAATTGATTGCATTGGTAAAATTATTTCCATTTTGAAAATACTTGCCCACATTGTCATAGCTGGTAGTTATGGGAGCTCCCCAACTTTCAATATCCCCGCTGGTTTGAGTAGCTACCGCACCATAACTGTTTTGGAATTTTGGTCTGTAAGCGGTTTGGCTCGATTGATATGATGAATTAAAGTTAATCTCGGCTTTTCCGACCTTTCCTTTTTTGGTTGTAATTAAAATCACACCATTTTGTGCCTGGCTACCATAGAGTGCTGAAGCTGAAGCTCCTTCCAGTATTGATATACTAGATATATCTTCAGCGTTTAGATTTGAAATACCATCGCCCCCATCACTAACGCCACTACCATAAATATCAGTTGGTTGCCCTCCACTGGCATTAGGCATCGGCACCCCATCAATTACATATAAGGGTTGGTTGTTACCATTTACAGAACGGTTACCGCGCAAGGTAACTTTAGCCGAACCACCAACTCCTGAGGTACTTGATGAAATGGTCACCCCAGCGGCTTTACCACTTAATGAGTTGATCAGGTTGGTTTGCTTTACAGTTGTTAAATCGTCAGACTTTATCTGTTGTACATTATAAGATAGCGATTTTGAAGATCTTTCTATACCTAGGGCTGTCACTACCACTTCTGTTAAATTTTGAGCAGATGCCGTCAAAACCACATCGATGGTTTTCAACGTGCCTACCTGTTTTTCAACCGGTGTATAACCCAGCATATTGAAAACCAATACATCGGTTTCTTTAGCTTCAATAACAAATTTACCCTCGGCATTGGTTTGCGTTCCAATTTTTGTGCCTTTCACCATTACGGTAACACCAGGTAAACCATCTCCCGATGTATCAGTTACCCTTCCTGTTATAGGGTTGAGTAACTGTACAAAGGGAGAGATAATAGAAACCAAGTTACCTGAAGTAAGTTTGTAGGTAAAATTTGTACCCTTTAAAAGCTTACGCATCACTTCTTCCAAAGTAGCATCTTTAGCCGCAAGTGAAACCTTTGCTGCATTTTCGGCAATGGCCTCTCCATATACAAAACGGTAAGACGATTTACGCTCTATCGCCTTGCATGCCTTAATCAGCGAACTGTTTTTAAGCTCGATGCTGATTTTATCTTGCGAATAAGTATTGAGGGCTAAGGCCTGAAACGACATACCCGCAATAAAAAACAATAGTAATTTCATTGCTATGAGATACTTTAACGCCGTGCGCATAGGCACATGGCCAGCACAGCTATGATTTTTTTTCATATCTTTGTTATAGTTTAAGTTGATTAATTGTTGCTTGAATAATATGAAGCAACAGTTTTGATACACAATTAGAGCGGGGAATCTTAGACCATTCTCCGCTTTTTGTTTGGAGTAGTTTTTATTTTTCCATAGCTGTTAAATATTTGGTTAGTGTGATTTGGTTCGTGTGATTTAGTTAGTAGGTATTTATTTATCTATTTGTAAATAGATATCGTATTGTTCTGCATTTTATATTTAAGCCCGGTTACGGCGTGTATAGTCTCCATAATATCGACAACGCTTTTGTCTTCAAACGTTCCGGTTATTTTTTTATCCATTGCTTCAGGAACTTTAACTTCAATCTTGACATTGTACCAGCGTTCCAGTACGGAAACAATGTCCGATAGTTTTTCCTGCTCAAATACCAAACGGTTTTCCACCCATTGCGTTTCCTTAACCATATTGCTATCCTGAACACTTCTTTTGATGTTCATCAATACAATTTTCGGTTCTTCAACCTGCAATGAACTTGTTGTACTTTTTCTCGTATTCGCTTTGATGATTACCTTTTCATTGGGTTTTAACAGAATTTTCTGGGCTTCCTCTCCATTTATATTTACCTCCACAGCACCCCTAAGCAGGGTAGTTTCAAGATTGGGATCACCCGCATAAGCCCTAACGTTAAATGCAGTACCCAACACCTTAATATCGGCTGTTTTAGTATGGACGATAAAAGGCCTTGTTTTATCTTTTATTACATCAAAATAGGCTTCCCCAACTAACGTAAGCTCTCTCGTTCCTTTTCCAAACGACTTACCATAGGTAATTTTAGAATCATTGTTGATCCAAACCTTTGAGCCATCGGGCAATATCACCATAGATTTAGAACCTTTACGGGTAACAATAATATTCTGGTGTTCAATACCCGTCTCTATCCTGTTTAAGTAAAATATACCGAAGCCTAGTATTGCGGTCAACGTTGCCGCAACAACTATAAGTTTTGGCCATTTTATAATTTTTGTTGCAACATTGGGTTCCTGCAACGACAGTTTAGCTATTTTTTTATTTACCCGTTCCAAAGACTCCCCCACCCTATTTTCATCTTCATTTGCATAGGTTAGTGGATTGTCCCAGAACTCATTCAAAGTATTATGAAAATTCTCCAGGTTTTCTTTTTCACTGGTTATCTTCCCCAACTCTGTGTGCTCCGACAAAGAGAGGGTTCCCAGTTTTTTCTTTACCAATAGTTCTATTATTCTGTTATCCATAATGCTTTCCATTCATAAGACAAGTCAAAACAAGAAAATACCTAAGCTGGGTTTATTTTTTTACCGGTTTGTTTGTTTCCAGAAAAATCAAGGTGTTTTTTTGATGTAACAACTGTTGAGTTCCGGCATTACCAACTTCAATCCTTCTATCATTTTTGCAGTTGCAATGGTCATCTGGGCATTCACAGTGCGGACGGATATATTTAGCAATTGCGCTACTTCGGCATAGCTCATATCTTCATCCTTGATCATTTTAAAAATCAAACGGCACCTGGGGGGCAATCCGTTAATCAAATGAATAATAGAATTTACATTTTCACTGTTCACAAACCTCGATTCCGGATTTACTTCAGAATATAAGAGTGTTTCACCAATTGCTTCATGAGGCTGGTTTCTTTTGCTTTTGATATAATTTAAGCAGGCGTGTTTGGTAGCCACATATATATAATTCGAAATATTGTTTACAGCCAACAGTAAAGTCCTGTTTTCCCAAATTTTAACAAATACATCTTCTACAATATCTTCAACGGCCTGATGGTTTTTAACAATTGAACAGCCAAAGGAAACAAGACCATTAAAATAGTGCCTAAACAATGCTGCAAAAGCCTGTTCGTCATCTTCCTGGGCAATCAGATGAATAAGGTCAGCTATTTGTTTGTTGGTCATAAACCTGGTAGTTTAATAGGTAAATTAAGGTTAGAATTCTATTATTCATAATGTGGCCTGGTAGTAAGACAAATCACAACAAGGAAATACCTAGGCCGGGTTAAACTTTTTTATGTCTTATCCGAATTCTCTTATATACCGGATATAATTTGCATTCGGCCCCCGCATTCATTAATGCTAAGATAAAACCTCGACACCAGCCTTACAATGAATTATCCATCTGTTTAAATGGACAATTCTATCATTTAAAGAAAAAAGCCAATAAAATAGTAACCCTGTCAGCAAAGCTTTGCTGACAGGGTTACTAAAAATCCTTCTTCTTAGTAAGAAGCCATTTTTGATGACTATATTATTTTTGCTACCAATCTTTATTTTGAGTTACATTCCGTAAAATATCTAATTCCGTTTGAGGTATGGGCATATACCACATTTTTTCATCAAATGGTCTGGTTTCTACTTGCTCTTTGGTGTAGCTTGTACCTGCTTCATTCCATCTGTATGCAAAAATAGCTGAGCTAGATGGTAACTTCCATCTGCGATCGTCAAAAAAACGGTGTTCTTCAAAGCACAATTCAACCCTTCGCTCCCTTCTAATTGCTTTGCGCATATCATCTTTTGAAAGCCCTATTGGCAAGTCTGGGATCCCGGCCCGGTTCCTTATTAAATTAATATAGTTGTAAATTAATGGATCGTTAGCGGGAGAGGTATTGGCTTCATTTGCAGCCTCTGCGTAGTTTAAATACATTTCACCTATTCTAAACCAAACACTCATGATCTGCCTCCCTGAACCAGAAGTAAGGCTAACAGACCCATCACAAAATTTTGCAAGATAGTATCCAGTAGTTGTGTTTACATTATTTCCGTTAATACCATCAATACCCTTGGTTTTTGCAGCTACTGTATAACCTCTAATTACGCTACCATTGTACCAAATGGTGGCATAAAACCTAGGTTCCCTATTCAAATAGGGGTTAGCCGGATCGTAACCAGATGTAGGGTCGGTAATATTTTTTCCATTTGCCATTTGATATTCGTCGACTAAATTTTGCGTTGGTACGGTATTCGCCCAGCCTGATATACCAGGAGGATAATACGCCTGTTCAAAATTTTTATTATTCCCCAGATTTCTGAACCAAATAATTTCACTATTCGCAAATACATTAAAAATGTCCTTGTAATTATCAGCTTTATTTGCTTTAACATTATACAAAGGATATAAGTTAAGATCTATAACCGCTTTTGCCGCACTAGCCGCTTGTTGCCATTTAGTTTGATTATCTGGTGTGTTTAATGGACTGGCCGCATATAACAGCAATCTGGATTTTAAGGCTAAACACATACCTTTTGTAGCCCGGCCAATTAAATTTGCCGGATAAGAAGGATCCAGAATGTTACTTGCTTCATCTAAATCTTTTACCATAAATGCAACGCACTCTTCGTATGTATTTTTTTTCTGCTGAAATTGGTCGTCGATAGCTACACGCTTATCAATAATGGGAAACGCACCATAAAACTTCAATATATCGAAGTAAAGAAATGCCCTGCAAAAAAGTGCTTCGCCTCTTAATCTTTTTTTAATTTCTACATCATCACTACTGATGGTGGGAACATCAGGAAGCCTTTCTAACAAAATGTTTGCTTTTCTAATACCTCTATAACTGTTTGCCCATATATTGCCGATCGGGTTAGATGATGGAGAATACCCTCCTCTATTAAAAGCCATCCCGTTATTCCAAAAGGTAGGTGCCCCCTCGTCACTTACGGCATCTATTGCTGTAAAGCCATCACCGGCCCTAGTTTGCGAAGTAGGTAATACACTATAAATATTATTAACAAAATTTTCTGCTTGTATCGCCGTACTAAAGACTTGATCTTCAGTAATGTTTTCATTAGGCGCAAGGTCTAAGTATTTTTTACATGAACTTAAACTTAACACCAATAATAACACCGCTATAATTATGTGATTTTTCATCAGTATATAATTTGATTTTTAATGGTTATGAAGCTTGCATATGCTTATTCATTTCGATTTGTAAGCGGTAAGCTTATGCAGGTTTCATCTGAAATAATTTTTTAGTTAGAAATTAAGGGACAGTCCAAAATTGTATACTTTTTGTTGTGGATAAGTACTGCCAATACTTCCGTTGCCATACTCTGGATCTGTAAGTGTAATTTTAGACCAGGTAATTAAATTTTGCCCGTTTGCGAATACCCTTACACTTTGTAAACCTATCTTCTTAAGGATACTTTGGGAAAATGAATAGCCTATTTCGGCATTTTTTAATCTCACATAGTTACCATTTTGCAAAGTGAAGGTTGATATTCTGGTATTATTTGGGTTAGCGCCAATATCAATTCTGGGGTAAGTAGCGGTGGCGGCGGTTTCGGGCGTCCAGCTGCCCAAATGCTCTTTTAAAGCTGTTCCCTGGCTAAAAAATGGGGTATAACCAAAAGAGTCAAAATAAGCTGATGAATTGGCAGACCCTTGAAATAGTACGCTTATATCAAAGTTTTTAAAGCTTACGTTAAGTGTAGTACCATATTGTATTTCAGGCACGCTTGCAAATCCTATGGCAACCCTATCAAAATCATCAATCCGACCGTCATTATTTACATCCTTATATTTTAAGTCTCCCGGTATTACGCGATTTGTAAAAGTCTGTACAGGGCTATTGTTAATTTCTTCCTGGCTCTGAAAGAACCCTTCTGCAATTAATCCGAATGTTTGGCCAACTCTTTTACCAATACCAGATTGGTAATCATATTTTGGCGTTGCCTGGTTATTATCTAAAACCTTATTCCTGTTAAAACCAATATTGGCCAACAAGTTTAACTGCAACGCACCGAAATTTTTACGTATTCCCAGTTCACTCTCAATTCCTCTGTTTACCACCTCTCCCTTATTAATTGGGGCAGTTGCCGGAAAGCCAGCTAATCCAGGTGCTAATGGTGCAACTAAAATATTCTTTCTGTTCTCCTGGAAAATATCTATGTTAAAAGTTAGCATATTATTGAGCCATTTGGACTCCACACCAATATTCTTTTTATATCCTTTTTCCCAGCTGATATCAGCATTACCAATAAATGTTTCTTGTAAACCCGCTACTCCTGTATTTGTTCCGAAAGTAGTACCGTTACCATCAGAAAAATATCCGTTAAACAAAAATCTATTGGTAAGCACATTCTGGTCGCCATATCTGTCATTACCAACAATACCGTAGGATCCCCTGATTTTTAAAAAGGAGATTAATTCAGCTTTGTTTTTTAGAAAGTCTTCTTCACTTACAATCCAACCTAATGCACCTGCCGGGAAAAAACCAAAACGCTTTCCTTTCGCAAAATTTTCAGAACCATTATAAGCGTAAGTTGCTTCGGCAAAATACCTATTCTTATAATTATAAGTTGTACGCCCTTGTACACCTTGCAGGGCAGCAGCAATATTTAAATTATTATAGGATTTTTGCTGACTATAAAAAATCGCACTGGTTACAGTATGGTCTCCAAACGATCTGTCGTAAGCCAGGTTTGTTCTATAAGTCGCAAATCTACTTAATCCATACGCCCCACTTACCGCACCTAATTTAGTAGCGGTACTAATTCTGGTATATGTACCATTAGGATTATATTGGAATGCATCATAACTTTTAGAACGCGTTTGATCTTGATTGTAATTTGCATCATAAGAAAGGGATACTGTAGCAGATAAGCCCTTAGTTAATACATCAAGTTTCTGGGTCAGCATAAATGTACCTTGTTGCCTACCTGCATAGTTAATTACATAACCAACATCTGCTAATTCGGCAACGGGATTATTTTTTACTGTGGGATAGCCTCCATAAGTACCATTTGGGTTCCTGATAGGAAAAGCATTTGGAGCAAACCTAACAATAGAAAAAAATGGTTCATTTGGATAGGCAGGTCTGTTTAACGATCCAAAACTACCCGATAAATCTAAACGTATTAATGTACTTTTTGTCACATCTATATCTACATTCGCCCTAAAATTATATCGTTTAAAAACTTGATCTGAAGGGTAAGGAGTTTCAAACTTTTTATAAATACCTTGTTGAGAAAGATAGCCTGCCGAGACAAAGAAACGTGCAAAATTAGACCCTCCCGTAATGGTAAGGTTTTGTCTGTTCATCAAAGAGTTCTTTTTTAATAAAAGTTCCGCAAAGTTGTTATCAGGGTACAGAAAGGGGTCAGTATGGTTCTTAAAACCATCAAGCTGTGCTTGAGTATAAGTTAATGGGGTTCCATTATTTTTGTTAGCTTGATTATACAAGGTAGCATACTCGAACGCATTAACGGTTTCAGGTATCCTGGTAGGAGTTTGACTACCAAATTGCGAAGTTAAACTTATACTGGGAGCTCTTGTAGCGGAACCTCTTCTACTTGTCACCAATACCACACCATTTGCCCCTCGCATTCCATAAATTGCCGTTGCTGTTGCATCTTTAAGAATACTCACGCTTTCAACATCATTTACATCGATATCACTTATAGTTCGCCCTTCTACTCCATCTACAACAATTAGCGGCAATGCATTGCCTGTAGAAAGGGTGGCAACACCTCTAATAAACAATTGCGCCGCATCGTTTCCGTTTACTCCAGGGGCACCGCTACGTTGTATAGCAATAAGCCCGGGTAATCTTCCTGCAAGCGCATTGGATAAGTTAGCAACAGGGCTTTGTCTCAATTCTTTAGTAGAAACAGAAGAAATCGATCCAATTACGCTCGCTTTTTTTTGCGTACCTAAACCTACAACAACTACCTCATTTAAACCCTGTGTATCTTCAAGTAAGGTGATTTTTAAATCAGCTCCGGTTACTGCCACCCTTTGCGGCAAGAACCCCACCATAGACACGACAATGACATCTCCATTTTTAATATTTTTTAACGAGAAATCACCATTTCCATCGGTTAAACCACCGTTGTTTGTACTTTCAACTTTTATATTAACACCGGGTAAAGGATTTCCATCTTTATCTAAAACCTTACCCTTAACGTCTATAACCCGATTGTAAACTTCTGGCTGCAAGGGCTCCTTTTTGTCATTCGGTTTCTCCTTTAGCCATACCGCTTTATCTTCTATTTTATAGCATAAGGGTTGGTTGGCGAAACAGATCCGCAACACCTGTTCAATAGTTGCATTCTTTACCTTGATAGTAACCGGACTTGTCATTTTCAAAAGTTTGTTATTATACAAAAAGTCATAACCACTTTGTACCCGTATCTCGTTAATAATTTGATCTAAGGGTATATTACTTTTGTTTAAGGTGATCATTTGCGCAAAAGAACTAGCGCTTACTTGTATGATTGTTGTGGTCAACAATAAAACAATTAGTTTCATAACCAGCAGGATTTTATAAGCACGGGGATTTCCTCCATACCGGAATTGTTGTTTTAAATCCATAAATTTGATTTGTTGGGTTTAGGTTTATATTGGTTCACGTCAATTTTATTCCGATTCGTCGGAAAGGGTAAACTCAACCTCCGGCCGGAGGTGCGCGAACACCTCTGGCCATTTTTTGATTTACCGCACACTAGTAGTTATTCCGTCACAATCACCCTCCTTCCTTCTACTTTAAAATGTACATCTCCATTGTATTCCAACATTTTCAGGATACCAGAAATATTTCTTGACCTGGAGATTTTTCCAGAAAACATAAGATTTGGATCAGGAGTGATTTGATACACAATCTCCACATCATACCATCTGGCAATTTTGTTCAGAATGCTACCCAGGCTTTCATTGAATTTGAATTCACCATTTTTCCATGCTACAACTTCTTCTATATCTATATTATTCAATAAATTAATGGAATTTTGGCCAACCTGCGCCTGTTGACCTGGCTTCAGTAATTGAGTTTTTCCATGATCTGATACTTTTACACTGCCCTCAAGCAAAGTTGTTTTGATACTTTGGTCATCAGTATAGGCCATAACATTAAAATGTGTACCCAATACCTGCACTACCTGTCCTTTACTTTTCACTTTAAAAGGCTGACTACCATCTTTAGCTACTTCAAAGTAAGCCTCTCCCTCCAACTCTACAACTCTCTCTCCTTTTGAATATACCACTGGATAGCGCAGCCTGGATGCAGAATTTAACCAGACTTTTGTTCCATCAGACAGATTGACCCTGTAAGTCCCTCCTCTTGGTGTCTCAATAGTATTGTACTCCAATTCGGTTCCTCCATTTAATACAGACTTTAATTTTTCATAACTAATAATACCATTGGTAGCGTTAGATACGGTAATATCCACTTCCTTACTAATGACACCATGAGTCGCATCCAGAATTACCTTTTTTCCGTTAGCAAGGGTAAGTATAGCTTTATTTCCTCCCGGTACAATATCTATTTGTTTGTCCGAATCCTTTTTAGAACTATTCAGGAAGTAAAAACCAAGGGCAACTGAACAAATTAAGATTACCGATGCGGCGATCCTGGTTATCCATAAACGAATATTGGCACCTGCCGGAGGAAACAGCCGGTGATTAATCTCTTCTATCATTTGCTCCCCCAGCAGCTTTACTTGTTCTGTTTCCAATGGAGTAGCTTCCAACTGCTGAAAATGACGATAAATTATATTATATCTTCTGATTTCGTCATCGTTTGCAACACCGTCAGTAATCCGGGATGCCAGGTTAAGGAGTTCTGTTTTGTTAAGATATATTTTCCTCATATACCTAATAAGTCACTTCAGCATGGGGTTCCCCCCAAAAGAAAATAAAATATTTTCATTCTAGTTTACATCTTACAATGGTCCTCAGTAAATTTATTTAAAGGTATTTTAAACCAGAAAACAATAGAAATACAAATTACCCAATGCTTTTTTAAGCTTTTTCAAAGCAATCGTCATTTGATTTTCTACTGTCTTTTCTGATATGCCTAGTTTCAATGCAATCCCTTTATTGCTCAAATGCTCATTTCTGCTTAAAAAAAATATCTCCCGGCATTTTGGCGGCAACGAGGAGGTTGCCTGTTGAATGAATTGCTTTAATTGGGACAATTCTAATTGATCATCTGGGTAATAATGATCCAAATTCACTTTTTGAGCTTCTGTAAAAAAAATCTCTTTTACTTTTTCATGCCGGATGCTGTTAGCTACTTTATATTTCACAGCATTCATCAGGTATGGTTTTAAAGAAGTAATCTCAATATGATAACGATGTTCCCAAAACTTGATGAAAATTTCCTGTACCAGATCTCGTGTCAGGTCATTGTCTTTCAAAATGAACAAACCTGCCTGATACATGTCCCGCCAATAACGATGATAAATTTCTTCAAAAGCTTCCCGACTGTCTTGCCTTAAGAAAGACTGTAACTCCAAATCAGTAGCGGAACTCAAACTCATATGCAACAAACATATTACATTTGAGTTAAAGTCGCAAACTATTTCAATATCCCCTAAGCCGGTACTTGTAAAAATTTAATCAGCATAACACCTTCTACCCTTGGTATGGAGATAGATCTATAAAATTTTCCCTTAGAAACTACGGGTTATTACCTTCCTCTTGCTTATGAATGGTACAATTTCTTTGCCAGGGGCTAATCCTGTTCCATCAACGTAGTTTAATTGCTCTGGCGATTGACCTACCCAGCTGCTTTTTCGTCCTTCAATATGTATTGTTCCGGCACTTGGGTCAATAGTTAAAGTTGTAAATAAAGCGTCTTTATAAGGACAGGTACTGGATATCCAGGCATGGGATTGATGAATTTCTTCGGGATAACTGTTGTGCTTGTATTTACCCCCAACCCAAAAATAAGAGGCGGAGTTGATGTGGACGTAATTTATATTCTTTATGGTAAGCTGGCAATCTATATGGGTGTGACCATTGATGGCCAATAATATTTTATCAGAAGCCGCACTTAACATATCCTGTATTTCGGCAGCATTATCTATAGCAAGGGCTCCCGCAAGTGGTTGATGGCTAACAATAACTATGGGCTTGTTAATTTCTTTTAATTGTTGTTGTAACCATGTTTTTTGCTCATCGTTAATATAAGATGCATATCCGCCTTTGTGTGTAGGCGATCCCTTGTCATTACCGTCCAAAACAATAAAACACACGCCGTTTATTTCTTTGGTGTAGTATCTTGCGGGCATTTTCCAGTAACCGATACATTGTGCTTTGGTATGTCCTGAGTCTGTATCGTGATTACCTATTACGTGTAGCGCAACCGGATGTGCATTATTGAATTCATCAATAAGTGCTTTATTTTTATCGTTAGGATAAGCAAAATCGCCCATTTGCAATAGGAAATCGGGTTTTACTTTTTTCATGTGGTTTAAAAAAGCTTGTAACCTTTCATTGCCATCATGCATTACATCCTGGTGCAGATCGGTGATCAGCCCAGCTTTTATGGTCTTTGCATTTGATGGGAACATGGCAAGTGCCCTGCCTGGAATTTGCAGAACAATACCCGCGGCAAGCATGCCGCTTATAAATTCTCTTCTGTTCAGTGTCTTCATGTTTTATAATATTTAAAAATACTCCTGGAGAGGAAGGGGAATAAAAATAACAATATAAGAGGGTGATCAATTTTATGAAACACCCTCTTATAGATTATGCCTGTTTAAGGTAATGCAAATCTATTTACGGTGCAACCGAAATATAAACAGTCCAATCGCGTACAGTGCCATCAGCTGAAAAAAGCCGGTAAACAAAAGTTCCCTTC
>Ga0160453_100466_pt1 | contig 30978 bp, 22 predicted proteins | sample HID1971K_E6MG_FD_108228 | JGI IMG/M metagenome (GOLD analysis project Ga0160453, IMG submission 108228) | Enriched millipede-associated microbial communities from UW Madison campus, WI, USA - HID1971K_E6 MG | ecosystem: Host-associated > Arthropoda: Insects > Digestive system > Unclassified ...
ATCTCATAAACAGGGTTTACTTAAAGGGATCCTTCGTGCCTCAGGATGACAAAAAGCTCAAAGCTGAAAGACTAAAGCCAAAAGCACGGTTAACTTGAATAGAATATTATTTCTTGGCGCCCTTTGTGGCTTAATGGTCAGAAAATAAGGAAAAGCTCCTTGTTCATTCCGAATAAAATGAAGAATCTTATAAGCAAGGATTTAGCTAAAAAGACCCTTCGTGCCTCAGGATGACAAAAAGCTCAAAGCTGAAAGACTAAAGCCAAAAGCACGGTTAACTTGAATAGAATATTATTTCTTGGTGCCCTTTGTGCCTTAGTGGTTAGAAAATAAGGAAAAGCTCCTTGTTCATTCCGAATAAAATGAAGAATCTCATAAACAGGGTTTAGCTTAAAGAGACCCTTCGTGCCTCAAGGATGACATTATTAATTAAACTCAACTTAAAAATAAGGCGTTATCGTTACCGGACCAATTAATCCGGATGGCATTAATGGCCAGCTCGAAGCATCAAATTCTTTATAATTGATGTTAACGAAATTAATCTCATGGTAATTCCTCCATTGGATTTTCTTACGGTCCATATCGCGAATGCGATTGGCCATCAGATTCACCACTTCTATTTTAATCGCATTATTTCCTGCTTTTAAGTATTTACCAATTCGAGCTTCAAATGGAATACTCCATAAAATTCCCACTTCTTGCCCGTTGATCCAAACACGTGCACTTTCATCAACCTGATTTAGATTTAAAACATACTCTTTTGCCGTTTTAGATTTCAGTTTGAAAGTCGATGTATACACTCCCGTACCCGAAAATGATTGCAATTTTTGATCATTTAAAGCTGTCCATGATACGAGTTTATCTAATTTTTGATCAGCAGGAAGTTCTGGTCCGCCCTCAGTAAAATGTAAAGACCAGGTGTTATCGAGTTTAATGTTTTCAGCTGATTTATTTAAATATACCCAGGCTTTATTTCCTGTATTTTCATTACCAACCTTTAAAATCAAAGCCTCCCCTGATTTGATCTGTACCCGAACCTTATTGTTTTGCATTATAGCAGTACCAATAGCGCCACTTTGTGGATCAAGAATCACAACCTTACCTTTTTCATTTAATGGAATGTAGGTATCTATCTCTTTTGGCGTATGATTGACCAAATAATAATATTTACCTGAATTAATTTTTCTTCTGATAAATTGCAGACCAGAATCCGATAATTCTTCCCGATTAATCGAACTAAATTTTAATGCTTGCTGCACATCATTGGCAAGCAAGATTGAACCTTTACCCGTTTTAAATTGCCTGATACCATTTCCTGCATCAACAAAAGTCAGTTTAGCCAGTATTGCCTTAAGCTGCGCCCTTCTTGAGTCCAATTTATCCAATCCGGGAACATCGCTTGGCAATTCCTGAAAAATTACCGTTGCTCCATCATTGGCCATTTGAATCATCTTATTCAAAGTTTCCAAATTGATCATTTTACATTGAGGTACAATCAAAACCTGGTATGGAGCGGCCTTTGCAGAAGTGCTTAGCATCTTATTATTAACCCTGGTTTTATGCAACAACCTATCTGATGCAAAATCAAATGCATAACCCGATTTTGATAATTGTTTTGATAGTTTATAAAAAGCGGTTGGATGCAGCCATTCATCTACATCATGAACCTTTAAGGCCATATCCAAACCTTTGGCCTTATTCCAAACATCGTAAATTGGCCAATAAATAAGCAGTTCGTTATCGGCTTCGCCAGATTGGAGTACCGATTGACAACGGGCGATATAATTATTAAGCCCTTGTGCATGAGGCCACAAACTGTTGTTCGGATTCATTTCCACAGACGCATAAAATAACCAACCCGGCCAGGGAACATTGGATGGAGAATTTGCGGTTCCGTGATAAAAAATATGATTTATTCCGGCCAAAAATAACTGCTCGGTTTCAGGCTTACACTGAGAAAAAGAGGTTTTAAAATGTTCTGTTAACCAGGTAAAGGTTTCTGATGATACCAATTTCTTCCCTCCCGTATGAGCAGCGGAAGATGCGAATTTACACATCATTGGATCCGGATCTACATTGCGAATATCGGCTGAATCACGACGAAGACCAGGAATAGGAAAATAGCTAGAACCAAACGTTTCGGTTTCAGGAATATCTACGGCACCATAAAGATCAAGTAGATTTCCGGGTGAGCCATGTGATTGATTTTTACTGAGTGATTTATATTGATGTGCCCAATTGGTCCAATTTAAGGTAAAATTATCGAGTAATAATTCATCCATCGTCTCGCGGTAATCGGATTTTAGGCGGGCAATATTTTCATTGGTAGAATCTTTAGCAACCAAATCTTTAATATACAGGCTCAGATCATATCCTCTGTTCTTTTTGAATTCCTGAAAGAGTGTTGGTGTCCAGGTTGCGCCATAAACTTCATAACTGTCATTAAAAAATGCTCTTACGCCCTGTGGCTTATTTCCAAAAGCATCATTAAATCTTTTTAAATAAACATCTACAGCATTCTTATCCAGATGATCCAAAGTATAACCCTCGCCACCTGGGGCGGCACGCTTAACCATTTGACGGGTTTTTCCTGCAAATACCGCATAAATATCCCATGTTCCGGTAGCCGGAGACCAATTCAACTTACCATCAGCTTGAACCAAAGAAAGTAGATCCAACACTTCTCCATTGCTCCCATAAGCAGTTACCGCTTGCAAAAGAGCAGCATCCTGTTTATTTTCCTTTACCTTAATGGTTTCTGTTAGCTGCTCTCCTGCCTTAAGTTTATACTGTTGTGTAATTAATTTTGTTGCTGCATTTTCAGGCTTAATTTGTGGCCCACCGAAAGGCCAGCCTGTACCTGTATTCATATCCACCCCTAAACCAAGGGAGTTCGCTTTTTTAACGGTATAATGCAATACATCTACCCATTCTGGCGAAAGAAATTGGATGTATTGTTTTTCAAAACCCACAGCACCATAAATTGGGGTAATTTCTACACCTCCTAAACCCGCATCGGTATATTTTTGCAAGGCCTGATTTAAATTCTGCTCATCTACAGCGTTCCCCATCCACCACCAGCGTGTCCAGGGTTTCATTTGTTTTTCGATAACCGGCCAAACTGTTTTAGTGGTTTGTGCTGATGCCAAACTAGCTAAGGATGATGCAATAATTAATGCAGAAAAAAATCTCTTCATGATTTAATATTTGGTAATTAGAAGCTGTTTAAATTTCATATCAAATAATTGCTGCTACTATTGTCATGCTGAGCCAGTCGAAGCATTTTTGTTAAGGTCTTCGATAAACTCAGATTGACATGTAAAAATTTTAATCGAAATTTAAACAGCTTCTTAGCTTTTTTAAAACTAATTTTCAAAATCTGTTTAAAATGAATAAGGAGTTTACAATTTATGAGGTACCTGAAGACACGTACCTCGGCTTCGCGCCTTAATCTAAATGAAATACTTTTTCTAAAGAAACCGTTACCGGTGAGTTATCGGGATTGGTTTCCATAATATCTGCCATGTAAGCCCACCATTTCTTAACCAGATCGTTGTTACCCAGATCTTGTGATGATTGCCCATTTTGTTGTTGAACGGCAAATAATATATCGGTTTCCTCATCCAAAAAAATAGAATAATCGCTTACACCATTTTCTTTTAGCAAAGCGGATAATTCTGGCCAAATCTCGCTATGGCGTTTCTTATATTCTGCCTTAAAACCGGGCAAAAGTTTCATCTTAAAAGCAATTTTCATTTTAATCTCTAATTTATATTAAAACTGATATCCGCCGTATTATTTCCAGACGATTTAATCCAAAGGATTTTACCTTTAGCATCATAAAACCAGCCAGCCTTATTATCCAAATTTGAAACCGCATTAACCACATTTAATTTACCACCATTTTCCAAAACCGATTTAGGTTGAGCACTCCCTGTCCAATGTATCTTTGCTAAATATTTATGGCTTGAAGGTTTAAATTTGCCTTCGGGTTTTGCAATTTTAAGCAGCAGGTTTGAGGCGGATAAATTGGATGTGATTTTGGTTAAAGCAAAGTTTCCGTTCTTATATTCCGAACTTAAGTTATCATCTTCATAAAGATCATATTTCGATTCTCCATAAGGAAAAACATCCAATGTTATTACATCCACAGGCTTTTCGCCAGTATAAGTCATTTCGGGTTGCATTGGGATAATGCTTCCTGCTTTTACAAAAAGAGGAATTGTATCTAGTGGAGCAACAACATGACGATAACTTTTTCCATCATATTTTTCACCAGTCCAGTAATTAAACCAAACTCCTTTAGGCAAGTAAAGCGAACGTGTAACGGCACCTTTTGTGGTAACCGGGGCAACCATGAAATGATCTCCAAACATATACTGATCGGCGATTTCATATACATTTTCATCTTCCTGATCTTCCAATACCAATGCCCGCATCATCGGCACACCTGTTTGATGTTGCTGATACATGGTAGTGTACATATAAGGAAACAGACGGTAACGAAGTATGTCATACTTCTTAAAGTTTCTTAAAGCATCATCACCGTATTTCCAGGGCTCTTTATAACCTGGATGATCCATACCAAAAACAAGTGCTATTGGGCTAAACATCCCGAACTGAACCCAACGGATATACAATTCCGGATCTGCCTGATGCTCAAAACCACCCATACAGTGGGCCCAGGAACCCACACCTGATAGGCCAACATTTAAACCCGCTTTAATTACAGGCGCAAAATATTGCCATTCACTAGGCCAATCTCCGGCAAAAATATACGGGTATCTTTGTATTCCCGAATATCCCTCACGGGTTTGATTCAATCCTCTAAAACCATTAAACTTTTCAAATTCCTCAAAAGGTGCTTTAGCATAGGCAATAGGGAAAAGATTATGCATACGTTCCGCATCTTTTCCTGTTGGACCAACTTTTTCACTTTCATTTGCCAAGGCTCCAAAGGCACTTCCCTCATCGGTCTTTAAAAATTTAGCTCCCAATTTTGCAACCCGCATTACACCATTATCCCACCACCATTGTGTCGCTTTATCGTCGAAGAAATTAACAAATTCCCCAGGTTTTCCATTTTCAAGATAAGTATAACCTTTCTCTCTGGCCTGATCTAACAAATTCAGTTTTTTGGCGTTATCAAACCTCGGACGGATGTGCAAACCAACCATTTTATAATTCATGGCATAAATACTATCGAACATCGATTTCGGATCTTTGAATGTTTCCCTCCATTCGAAAGATGTAGCACCTTTACCTCCATTTTCGCCGAATAATCTCCAGGTAGAATCCAGCCAAAGTAAATCAACCGGAATACCCAATTCCCTGTATTTTTTTGCAAGTTCCACCACATAATGATCAGAAGTTTCGGCCTCATGCCCCCAGGTACCACCACTATATGTACCTGCATGCAAGCCTAAAGCAAACTGTGGCAACATGGGAGATTTTCCGGTAATCGAAGTGTAATTGTTCAAAATTGTTGGAAAAGTTGGTCCGTAAATGAAATAATAATCCAATTCACCATCTGCGGCTTTAAAGCTATACTGATCTTTCGAAGCTGCACCCATATCCCATTCTGTGGCAAAAGAATTATGAAAAAAAATGCCGTATCCTCGTGTACTCATAAAAAATGGAATGGGACAATAATTTGCTTCCATAATATTGTAAGCACCTACTGCATGTGGCAATCCTTTACCGCGACCAACATTCAATTTTACTTTTTTGCTCCGACGGTCCAGGAAATCCATCCGTTCTCCAAAACCAAAAAAATGCTCATCGGCCTGAAGCTTTTTGGTTACACCTACTGCATTACCCTCTTTTGAGATAGATCCGCTAATTTCTGAACTCAGCAATTTACCTTTGGCATCAAAAACATCAACCCTGAAGGGTGTTTTGTAAAGTTTGATCATCAGTTTTGATGTTGTAAGCAAAAAATGATCTTTTTTATCTTCTGTTTTAGCGTCAACATTTGGCCAATTGTAATTGACAACCATTAATTTTTCGTCGGCTTCAAACTTGCCGTTCCAACTGGTTCTTATCCTGAAAATTTCCGGGCTGCAAAATTCAAATTTTACTTCGCCCTTGCTGGTTGAAAATGAAATGATATTTCCCTGTTTTTTAAAGCCAGATTTATAATCGCCAATGGTTTGGGCACTAACTAAATGAGAAATAAAAAATAGGGTTGTTACTGTTATAAATTTCCTGATCATAATTTTTTAATAGATTTCCAATTGATTAATTACTGTTCCGGCATCAATTATTTTTTCAGTTTATAAATTTCAGTACCCGCTAATAAGAAGCAACCTAAACCATAATCTTCAAAATCGGGAACACTGATAAGACTTACCGGCTGACCATCTTTAGGCTCCTTCCCTGTGCCCTGCATATAACCAATAAAACCATTTTTTTGTACGGCATCTTTGGTCATTCCCGCCCATGCTTTGGCAATGATGGGTTTATAAATCTTTGCATCTAAGATCCCCTTATTTACACCCCAAGCCATTCCATAACTGAACAAAGCCGTACCAGAAACTTCCTTGCCTCCAAAATGAGTTGGGTCGTGTAAACTTACATTCCAAAAGCCATCGGTACGCTGAAGAGGCACGAGGGCTTTAATCATTTCGTGATAGGTTTTTAAATATTCATCCCGATGTGGCGCATTTTCAGGCATAATTTCCAACACCCTTACCAATGCGGCAACCACCCATCCATTGCCTCGAGACCAATAACAATCTTCACCATTGGGCTCTTTATAAGGTGGAACAAAATCTTTATCCCTCCACCATAGGCCATCTTTGGCATTGTACAAACCACCTCCTTCTACATTTTTACTATGCATATACATTTTGTACATATATTCATAATAAGCATCATCTTTATACAAATTAGCGAGTTTGGCAAAAACAGGCATACCCATTTGTAAGGCATCAATCCAGGTCCAATCCGTAATTTTTCCAGATTTCATCATCAAATCCATTGATGCTTTTATGTCTTTTACCCGCTCTGGTTTTGGATCGATATTGTATAGATCGATGTAAGTTTGCCCACAAGCCTGGTTATCTGCATTACGGGTTTGAATGCCATCTCGCAAGCCCCACTGATGTTTTTCGCCCCACTGAACCGCATAATCATTATATTCCTTATCCGGATTGATTTTATATAAACTCATTAATCCTTCATAATAAACGGCCCTGGTCCAGATATTACTTGGTCTTTCCTTATTCGTGATAATGGATTTACCGGCATCGGGCCATTTATTCATAAAATAGGCATTGGTTAACTTCAATGTTTTTAAAATCTCTTTTTGAGATGGTATTTTTTGAGCAAATAACAGTTCAGCTGTTGACCCAAATAATATAAACGAGATTAGGATTAGTCTTTTCATTAGTATATAATTTGTGTTTTAATGGTTATGAAGCTATCATGAGCATATTCATTGCATTTGGTTAGCGGTATGCTCATGATGGTTTCATTAGCGCTTTTTTGGGGTTTCTATATCATGTAAAGAATTAATTGGTTTTCGGTTTAGGTTTTAATTCGTCAGGACTATTTTTTGTAAATGTGTTGAATTGTACTTTTGATGGTGTTTCAAAAATATCTTTCACGGTATTAAAACCAACATCGAATTTAGGGTTAAACTGATCTGATTCCATGTATTGCTGTAAACTGAAATAAAGTTGTTTTGCACTCGGCGATTCTTCTAAATCAGGAGAAAGATTGGCGCTTGAAACAATCAATTTTCCTTTGCCCACTCTTGCTTCAAAAATCATGGCCAAACGACGGTTTAAAAACCAGGTATCAATCGGTTGAACCATTGGCTTAAAACCTTTTGGAAAATCTTCTAAATTCATTACCTGTGTTTTATTTACGATTTCCCACCATTGCATATCGCTGTAATATGAAGTAGGGAAATGGGCAAATGCCGGATTTTTTGGATCACAAACAAAACCTAAAGTATGTGGTGGTCGCATTTTAAACCACGATGTGTTCCAAAAAGCAGGTAAGAAAGTTTGCAACACTTCTTTTCCTTTAACAACCTTTCCTGATGCATTTAAGAAAACTTTTCCACCTTTATCTAAAATTTCTTTTGCTTTTTCATCCAGACTTGTGCAGTAGTAGAAACTGGTTTTAGTTTTTGGAAGTTCGGATGGATAAACCCAAAAATTCCAATCGTTGGCAAATTCGGTTCCATCAATAACCACCTCTAAGTTTAATTTTACAGCTTTATTTATGGTGCTTAAAGGAAAAGTAATCTGACCAATTTGAATACAATTTGCAACAGGCAATGTTTTCGCATCGAAAACGCCATGCTTTACAACAGTTCCGGCTTCATCTTTTATACTCCATAACACCTTTACATTTTCAATCGGCGCTTTTCCAAAATGAGCAATTTCTACCGCAGCACTCAAGTCCTCATTATTGGTAAAAACGAATTTAGGCATCCGTACCAATGGAACGGTACTGTTCGAAAATCGTTTAAATTCTTTTGCCGTAACATACCCCTTTCCATCCCAAAAAGCATCTAAAACACCAACAAGTGCTGTTCCCTGCCCAGGATAATCGTTTAATGATAACAACTGATAACCATTATAATTAGGTGTTCTTAATGCTTTTTCGATCTCATTTTTGTAGCATAAAACCTGTAGCTTACCTGAAGCCATCAAAAATGATTGGGCCTGATCTGCCATATCATGATCTTTTAAATCCTCCTGGAATAACTCAAAGTTTTTTGCCCGGTAAACACCTGTATATTTTTTAATCTCGTTAAAATCAGGAAACACACAATATTGCCCCATTTCGTGTGCTACGAAAGGCACTGTAAACTGCTCTATTTGTTTGGCATAATCCGAAATACTTTCTGGTTGTTTGCCCCAGTCTAAACCTCTTGCGCCCGCACGAACCATGTATTCGTTATTTGGAATAACCGGCCAGCTACCCCCTACTGATGCACCTGTGTACAATCTCCTGGAATCTTTAGCTTTCCAATAATTGTTAAATTTTGTAAGGTATTCTACTTGTTTTCCTCTTGGTTCATTACCATAGGCCATCATACAAAAAGAGGCATAATTGCCATAGTTTTTTGCCATGCGATTGGTTTCATCATAAATAAACTGGTCAATCGGTTTTCCTTCGCCAATTGATGAACCATGATTGGCCCAGCTCGGTCCTTCTGGTTGCAAGTAAAATCCGGTTAAATCTGCAGCAATAAAAGCAGCTTCCGGCGGGCACCAGGAATGGAAACGCATATGATTAAGGCCGTAAGCTTTTGAAATTTTGAAGATCCGCTCCCAGGCAGCCACATCCATTGCAGGATAACCCGTTAAGGGAAATTCACAATTGTTTACCGTACCCCGTAAAAAAACAGGTCGGCCATTTATCTCAAAGGACCTTCCAACAGCTTTAAATTCCCGCATCCCAAATTGAACCTGCTTTTCGTCTTTTTTCCCATCCTTACTTGCGAGCGTTGCGGTTAAACGGTATAAAGCCGGATCAAACTCATCCCAGGTTAAAATTTTATCGCCCATTGGCAAATCGATTTCCACTGATCCCCTTCCATTGTCAATTTTGTATGAAATCGTTACGGGCCTTACGTTTACAATATTTTTCGTGTTAAAGCTCATTGCAGAAAGGGTAACTTTCCCCGTTGATGAAATATTGGAATTGGCCTTAAGCTGGATCTTAACCTTTGCCAGTTTATTTTTAAGATCAGGGTAAACCTGAATATCATCGAAATAGACTGGAGAGCCTGCCCGAAGCATCATTTTGCCAACCACACCGTTCCAATTTCCTTGCGTATGGTCGGTTAAACTGTGCGAATCCTGTCCAACATTTATGGCTTTGATCCGGTTATCAATTTGAAGTGTGATGGTATGCTTACCTGCTTTTAAATGAGCTGGCAGCTCAAAGTTTTGGGCAACCACAAAGGTATACTGGGAACCGATTTCTACATCATCAATCCAGACACGAGTTTCAGAATGGGGATATTCCAGAGAAAGTACAACGCGTTTACCCTTCCAATCTGCAGGAATATCGATGTTTTTTTGATACCAGGCGGCCCCGGTATAATGTTTGGCAGGCGTTAACCAAAAAGGTAGCTTAAGATTATCCGCTTTGCGATATTTTTCTAAATGTGGGTTAAAAAAAAATGAGCTGTCGTATATACTTCCCGTCCATTTGGTCTTTAAGGTAATATCATCACCCTTAAGGTTTTCGGTCATTGAACCTGGCAGATTTATAGATTCCGGAAGCGTAGTTGAATACCATTTATCTTTTATGCCTTCATCATTAGCATCTATTCTAAAACGCCATTTGCCTTTTAACGAAATACTTTGAGCCTGCGATAATCCTGCAAAGAAGATCAGAAAACATAAACTCATAACAAGCCATTTTGGCAAAAGGGATGCTTTTATCTGCATATCAATTAAAGAAAAAAGATTGCTTTAACATTCATTCTATTTGGTTAATCCACTATATTAAACTTTAATGTGTAAATGGGCAACCTGCGGTGTCCTGTAAAAAGTATAAAAATGCTTTAAAAACGTTATTTAAGCCCTTAATAATTTCTAAATAAGCGTAACATATCTGCTACTTTTTAAAAGAGGTTTATATTATAGAAAAGTTTAATCTTTAATTTCATTGCCCCGGTTCGTGTCCCCAGCCAACTTACGAAGTTTCAAAGGAAAAGAGCAGAGGGGAAACTTCGTAAGTTTATGAGGGCAATCATTAAAGATTTACGAAGTTCTGCCCATGCCCAGCCCAATAAGACTTCGTAAGTCTCATTGCCCCGGTTCGTGTCCCCACGAAACGGAATACGATTGGTTCGTGAGGACACAAACCAAGGCGGTAATATTTCGGTCGGTAAGACACCGACCGATAGGTAAAAATTGTAAACTTATTTTAGGACGACACACATACCCAGCCCAATAAAACTTCGTAAGTCGATCTCATCTATTGGTTGGGCTCCCACCGACCGATAAGTAAAATAGTGACTATTTCTGTCGCCTTTTTTATGAAATGCAATTGGTAAATTTTATAGAAATGAAAATTCTTATAAATGCGCAGATGCAGTAAGCAATATAGGGACTGTAACAATCAACTCCGTCCCATTTTTGGAAGATGTTATTTCAACCGAGCCTCCCATTTCAGCAACCCTGCTTTGAAGCGAATGTAGCCCCATACCATGCTTTTTTGATATCTGCTCCGTGTCAAAACCTTTTCCGTTGTCTTTGATTTGCAACACGATCATATTGTCTTCTTCGTAGATGAACAGTTTTACCTTATTTGCATTGGCATGCTTAAGTATATTTGACATTGCTTCTTGTATAATACGAAGCAATTGGATCTTTATAATGTGTGAAACTTTTTGCAAAGACAAGTTATCTATTTCTATTTCTTTCTCATAACGCTCATCCGGAAGGGCATATTCTGTGAGCTTATGCACACTTTCTGAAAAGGAATCCTCTTCCTCTTTTAATCCCTCCGAATACCATTCATGGCTTTTATACCTTGTACTTTTATAAACATCCTTTGCTAATGTCCCGATCAATTCCAGCCGTTCACGATTTTTTCCCTTTGGTTCATACAGCATCTCTTTGTCAATAAAATTACACATATGCACCAATCTTCCTGCTATATCGTCATGAAGTTCCATCCCCAATTTTCGTTGGATGAGATTGGCTTTTATTTCAAGCTCTGTTATTTGCATTTGGGTAATCTTATTCAGTTCTTCAATCTTTTCTTTTGCTCTTTTTTCCCTTCTCCGCAATTGTATGATCAAAAAAGCGATCAGGATAGCGACAAAAAAAGACACTATTGCAAGCAACATAGTACGCTTTTGTTTTTGAGCATTTAATGCTACCACTTCTTCATTTTTCTGCTCAGCCATCAATTGAGCATACATGTTTCTATTAATGTCTGCGGTTTTAAGATTTATTAACGAGTCATTAATATTGTATGCAGTCTGCAGCTCTTTATACGCTGCCTCATAATGATGATCCATTGCATTTAATCTACTGGAATACAATAAATTGGTCGTCCCATCACTAGGATCATTATTATTATTATATTCTTCCTTAAGTAATTGCAGATAATGCCTGGCACTGTCGCTCTGTTGCCGTTCCATATAAAAACTAACAAACCGCTTTAACAACTCTTTGTATGCCAATTTTCGCAACGCCTGGTTTTCAGGGTTAAAACCAGCGAGAGCAGTGCGGCTACTGTTTAATAGTTCTTTTGCTTTACCAAAATCCTTTATCATAAGTGCTGCCCAATACCTTACCTTGTATCGTATAAGCAAGCATTGCTGCATTATACCTTTATCAAAATTGTTTTTTTGCTGTAAACTATTCCAAATCCTTTCTGTAATGTTCTCAATTTCATTGACCATCGCAGTATCTTTCAAATCAGCATAAAACCGGGCAGTAAGCGATAGGATATTCATGGCATTCGTGCAGGTGGCAGATGGAACGTTTTTATTCAAAATGGTTTCGGGGAGAGTCTTCAGGAAAGGCAGTACCTGCGCAAAAATTGCTTTCTGCTTTTCGGGGTTATTATCTTTGTTAATTCCATATATTTCAAAATTCCTACCATATAGGGCAAGGAGTAGCCTGGGTTCGTTCAGAGAGTTGATATAGGGTCTTATCTTTTTGAGTTCTTCTTCTGATTTTTGTATATAATATATTGCAGCTCCTTCTTTATGGGTAAATGTGGCATTATTGGCCATTATAGCATAATATTTAACCCGGTAAGGCTGGTATGAATCTTTGCTCCATGCTATTTTCTTATAAGTATTTAATTTTTCCCGGAGGCTGGTGTCTTTTAGAGATTGCCCTACCAGTTTCCGGACTTTATTGAGGTAAAGGGTATCATCAATTTTCCCCGATTGGTATTGATTCAAAAGGTTTTTCCACTCATCATGCTGATCTGTCTGGCTAAAACAAACCGATGTTGAATTCCATAACACGACATTAAACAATATAAATCTTAATATCCAGGTTATTTTTTGATCATGCCCTAGACATTCAATAGCAACTTTCCCTAACATTATGAACAATTAAAATATTATTAAAGCAATAAGAGTCTATTTAAACCAAATGGTTTTCATAAGCATATTTTACCAATTCTGCAGTTGAATGCAGTTCCAGTTTATGCATCAGGCTTCTTTTGTGCGTTGCAATGGTAACGGGGCTTACATGAAGTTGCTCTGCTATTATCTTATTTTTTGCTCCCCCAGCTATTAAGCGTAGTACCTCCTGCTCTTTTTTTGTCAGGATCGTATTTTCTATAGCTAAAAAATTGCTAAAAAGTTTTCCTCTCAAATCATTGCTGATAAATTGCTGACCCCGGTATGTATTTTCAAAGGCATGCTTAATTTCCTCCGGACCAGCTCCCTTGCTTAAATAACCATTCATTCCAAGAGCAAAATATTCTTTAATTTTATTGATATCGATCACACTACTCAATGCTATGATGATAAGATCGGGATAATTTTTACGGATGCCGGCAATAAAATCTGGTACATTCTGCCCCGGCATAATCAGATCGGTAATAATAAAATCATATTTAAAGCTCTGTAAACTCAACTTGGCTTGCTCTATTGATGTAAAGGCATTTATAGAGCAGCCCTCGGGCAAAAGTTTTTTCAAGAGTTCTCTGAATCCCTCTACAACTAATGAGTGGTCATCTATCAGTAAGACGGCTGAAGCTGGTATGTTGATAGGGTTAAACATAATTTTCTCCAAAATTACGGTAAAATATTTATCTACTAGCCTACTATAATTATAGTAGATTTTTAAACAAATAAATTTAAAAAAAACAATAATTGAACGAGTGGCAAAATGGCATAGGCTTACGAAATTTGCGAGCAAAATGGAACACACATATTAGGGGAGTCGGGAGTCGGGAGTCGGGAGTCGGGAGTCGGGAGTTTGGAGTTAAAAGTTTGGGGTTGAACGCTGGGAAGGGAAAAGCCCTTTAGGGTTTAAGGTGGAAGGTTTAAGGCATAGGGTTTGGAGGCCCCTAAATCCCCTAAAGGGGACTTAAAACCCATAAGATAAAACCTGAACGATGGAAAGGGAAAGCCCCTTTAGGGGTTAAGGTGGAAGGTTTAAGGCATAGGTTTGGATTTGAGCATTGGAAAGGAAAAAGTTGAGGTTGAAAAGTTTAAAGCTTTTCCCCTCATACATTATTACATGAACGCTGGAAAGGGAAAAGCCCCTTTACGGGTTTGGGGGTAAAACATATGAAAGGGTTTATTGCAAAATTATTGTTTGGCTTGTTAATTTTAGCAGGAATCCAAAGCCATGCGCAATACAACAAAAAACAGATTGACAGCATACTAGATTCGGTTTCCTATACAAACAACCTTGAGATGGGCATTAAGATGGCGGTTAAAGCTTATGATGCATCAAAAGCGATAAACTATGAGGAGGGAATGGTTAGGGCACTTTTAAGCCGCGCCTCTAAATATGCCAATGCCAGCCATTTTGAAGAGGCATTTAAAGCTGCGGTAGCGGCTGAAAGTATTACCACAAAACTGAATAACCCCCGGTATCTTGTAGTACTGGAAACCATAAAGGGAAGAAGTTATGCTCGCTTAGGCTTCCATAAAGAGGCTGAAGAGACATTGCTCGGCGCCATTCCCATTGCCCAAAATATTGCTGATGCAGATCAAAGGCATAACCGCATGGGAAACATTTATGATATCCTAGCTGAAAACCAGCAACTTTTAAAACAGGATGCAAAAGCACTACCTATTCGCCAAAAAGCTTATGCCGAATATTCCAAGATCAGGAACAAACGTAAGTTCCCAAATATTGCCTCGCTACCACTCTGCAATTTGGCAGACATTTTTTTGACCCTTAAGCAATTGGATTCTGCAGAATTTTATTTTAAAAAAGCAACCATTGTAGCTAAAGAATATAATGAAAATCTCGTAAAAGCAGCTGCCTTTAATGCGCTTGGAGATCTTTATTATCAGCAAAAAAAATACCGGGCCGCAGAAATTAGTTATAAAAGTGCTTTCGATGCTTTTACAGAGCTAAAGGACGCGAGAATGTTAAAGAATGCATCTATTGGATTATCAAAGACTTATACTGCTTTAAATGAAAAGGCAAAAGCAGAAAAATATCTCAAAAGAAGTATCGAATTGACAGATAGCGTAGCCAATGTTGAAAAAGCCGCTATCAAAACCCCACTGGACTATATTGTTAATAATAAAAAGCAGGTATTAGCTCAGAACAATCAAAAATATCAACGGATCATCTTACTGGTGTCTTTATTACTATTGCTTGTTACTGGTGGTATATTTTTTTATCGTTACAAATTCAAAAAGGAAATAAAACTCAGTGAGGAAAGAATAAACGAATTGATGATAAAAATGGAACTGAACGAGGATAAACGTTCTTCTCCTGCAAAGATAGAAGAGCTAAAGGATATTGTACAGCTGGCTGTTAATAACGACCCTACTTTCTTTGTGAAGTACAATGAATTCGACCCGGAATTTAGTAAGAAATTAATTGGCTTAGCTCCAAACCTAACCGCAACTGAGCTTGAGTATTGCTTACTATTTAAGCTCAGTTTCGAAACCAAGGAAATTGCACGTTACACTAAAGTTTCTGTGCGCACAGTTGAAGGAAAAAAATACCGCATAAGGAAAAAATTAAATATCGCCTCCAATCAAGATGTCAGCATCTGGATGAATCACATTTAGTTCAACTTGGTATAAATTAAATAAAGGAGAAACAAATAGGCTATTTCCAACGCTTTAAAGCAGGTACAGTGAATCTGAGTGTATATTAATACTGATATTTTCTGTTTAACTTCTTCTCTTTGCAGCTCAGTTGCGAATGGTCTGATGTTATATCTTCTCCCATAACGAATCTCAAATAATAAAAACAAACAACAATGAAACAAATTACATTTTTTCTAGTAGCATTGCTAATGGGCCTTAGTGGCCTGAAAGCGCAAACGAATATAGGTTCTCCTAACGCACCCGATGCCAGTGCGCAATTGCAGATATCGAGTACCACATTGGGTGTGATGATGCCCAAGGTATCGCTGACGGCCACCACCACTTTTACCCTGGCTGGCAACACACAAACCGAGGGTATGGTTGTTTACAATACCAATGCCGGCATTACCGGCACAGCAGCGTACCCAGCTTATGGAACGGGCTTATACACCTGGGATGGAACAGGATGGAAAGGTACGCCTGCCACAGCTGCAATGCCAAAATTCTTTTATATGCCTTCTATTATTGTACCAACAAGTGCAGCACAATTAACAGCTTATGGAGCAGTAGCTAATGAGTCATTTGTTGATGCAACACGTACTGGTACACTTAATCTGTACTTGCGTTATAGTAATCAATTTGGGGGGGCTACATTAATAAAGAGTAGCGCAAGTGCCCCCGCTTTGCCAGTATTACCTGTATCAGCGTTAAACTATTATGTAACATGGTTTGATCCACAAGTATTTAACACAGTGAGCCTGGATGTAAATGGCCTTATGACCTATACAGTAAAGGCTAATGCAGATGTGACTGTAGGATCATTTATGAATATTGTATTTGCCGTTAAATAATCTGATTAGATCTGAATATTATGAAAAAATTAAAAGTTATGTTATTGTTTTTATTAACGCTCCATTATATCGATTCCTATGGTCAAAAACAGCCTACTGTAACCCAGATCAATAGTGCTAAGTCAGAAGTTGCTGCTATTGATTCATCAATAGCGTTGACTGCCACGCAGAAGGAGGCGTTGATTAATGTGTTAGTTGAAAAGAATTATTTTATGTCTAACCCAAATATGAGTGTGAGCAGAAGAAACTGGGCAATTGAGCATAATTATTTGGAGAGAATTAACCTGATTCTCAAAAAGAACAGCAGTAATGGTGGTCAGGCGAAAAGCCAGACTACTAAAAGTCTTCCACTAGACGAAAAATTGTTAAAAAGATTGAACCTTCATAAAAAGGTAGCCGAACCTGCTCATTAACTGAGCTTTCAGGAATAAAATAAATGAAAAAATTTATACGGATATACATTACTAATTTTATGTGTCTGGCATTCATTATGCTAACGGCGCAATTTGAACTATTGGCACAGACACCAACTCAGGCTACCATTGTTAATGAAAATCCAGATGATGCTGCAATATTAACTGCGCTGAATGGAGGAGGTTTGACGCTTAGTAATGGTGAATTGGTTCGGGGAACACGTAATACACAAATAGCAATTTTTGATGGAGGAACTCAGGCTGGTTTTGGAATGAATCAAGGTGTTCTATTTTCTACAGGTTATGCCGCTGGCAATTTAGCCGCAAGGAATCCTTACCCAATGACAAGTTATCCGAATTCTCAGCCTTTATATTCAGATCCAGACTTAATTGGTATTTCTCCATACGCTATGTACGATGTTGTAGTGTATACATTTACTGTAAAATTAGATAACTTCACTACAGCGCTTCGTATTGCGTTTCAATTTGGATCTGAAGAGTATCCGGATTTCGTAGGAACCCCGTTTAATGATGCTTTTGGTTTCTTCGTTACGGGACCAAATATCAATGGATCATTCAACATGGCCAAAATTCCTACCAACCAGAAACCTATTTCCATAAATACCATTAATGGAGGGAACGTAGGAATATTTGGGGAAAGCACTTACCCTGGATTAGATTTAACGCAGTCTGGTATGTATGTAAATAATGGACATCCCACCGAAATCGATCCGAACACCGGTAAAAATGTTGATAATTCTACCCGTAACGATGGACCGAAGCCTGTCTTTGTAGAATACAATGGTTTGACAAAATTGATTACCTATGATTTAATCAATTTAGTACCAGGAGGAACTTATACATTCAAAATTGCAATTGCCGATGCAAATGATCGATTTTATGATTCCGGAGTAATCATTCAGAAAGTACAGGGTACCACAGGTGCTGATGTTGCCATAAAAAAAGAAATAAACAACATGACTCCAAATGTTGCCGATGAGGTGGAGTTTACACTCACGGCAAATAATCTTGGTCCTTATCTAGGGAATAACGTGGAGGTTGCAGACTTAATACCTACAGGTTATACCTTTGTTAGTGCTACACCATCAAAAGGGACTTATAATCCTGTAACAGGAAAATGGACGATTGGAACATTGCAGGCGATACACGAAACTGCAACATTGAAAATTAAGGCCAAGGTGAATGCAGCTGGCATCTATACGAATACAGCAACAATTACATCTTCCGATCCTGATCCTGATCCGACAAATAATACATCGACTGTTACACCGGTTCCAGTAGCTAAGGCTTCATTTAGATTGTATAAAACAGGAGTTTTTAATGACCTGAATAGCAATGGATTTGCTAGTAACAATGAAACCATTACCTATACTTTTAAACTAAAAAATACAGGCAATGTTATTATTTCAGGTATTCAGCTTAGTGATCCATTATTGGGTGGAGCGATTTCAGGACCAATTTCGGGCGATTTGAATGGAGATAGCAAACTGGATATCAATGAAGAATGGGTATTTACAAAAACATATAACATTACTTCAGCCAATATCAAAAGAAAGGGAGTATACAATTTAGCTACGGTTACAGGAAAGGATGCAAATAACGCAGTTATAACAACGACATCTACTGATCCTAATCCTCTTCCCGTAACAACCCCCGGACACCCGGGCATAGATCCAGGTTGTCCGGATTGCACAATTGTTATTCTAAAAGGACTGAATTTAGTAATCACCAATCCAATGTTACCTAGTAAGGCACATTAAGAAGAAGAATTGCAATTAATAAGTATACTGTTTATCGCTAGAGCTTCAGCAAATAAAATAAGCGGGGTAATGACGAAACCACTGTGTCATTGCGAGGCACCTTAACTCGCCATTGCTGTAAGGTACTTTGGCTATGCGTCATTGCGAGGCATGAAGTTCCAAAAGGAATCCCTTTGGGGACAATCTCCCTTTTACGAAACAACACAAAAACACACCAATACTCAATTAAAGGCAGTACCAATGAACACGGGGATTGTTTCGGAAGATGCGCAACCTCGCAATGACGAAACCACTACGTCCTTTGCGAGGCTCCTTAACTCGTCATTGCAAGGCACTTTTGCAATTCGTCATTGCGAGGCACGAAGTTCCAAAGGAATCCCTTTGGGACAATCTCCCTTTTACGAAACAACGTAAAAACACACCAATGCTCAATTAAAGGCTGTACCTATAAACACGGGGATTGCTTCGGAAGCTACGCAACCTCGCAATGACGAAACCACTACGTCATTGCAAGGCACGAACCAATCTCCCTTTTACGAAACAGCACAAAAATACACCAATGCCCAATTAAAGGCAGTACCAATGAACACGGGGATTGCTTCGGAAGCTGCACAACCTCGCAATGACGCCCCCCATCTGGCGTTATTTTAGAATTGCTCTTACTCCGGAAAAAACTCCCTCATCGAACAGCCCAAAATTTCCGCAATCTTGTATAAGTGATTGATATTGTACTTATCGTCGGTCTTAGACCTTTCCACATTTCCAATGAATTTCGGATTAAGATCTATAGCAACCGATAACACTGCTTGAGTTAGTCTAGCTTGGATTCTTTTTTCCCTCACCCTATCAATAACATATTGCTCTATTTCGGTTACTTGTCCCATTACGCACTAAGTAAGATATAAATAAAATATTTACCGGGCTATAACACTTTATGAATCCTCACCAGATATAGGTTGATCCGGAAAAAAGTCTTTTATTGAGCATTTAAGTATTATAGCTATTTTATTTAAATGATTTAAATTGTACCTGTCGGGAGTTTTACTGCTTTCTACATTTCCTACAAATTTTGAGCTGAGCTCTATATCCACAGATAAGCTAACCTGACTAATCCCTGCTTTTATTCTTTTCTCCCTCACTTTATCAATAACGTACTGCTCTATTTTAGATATTTTGCTCATTTTTTAGCTAAGTAAGAAATAAAACAAAAGTCTTTACACCCATATGGACGCTTGTGCTAGGAGTATTCTTAGACTTTCGTCTTCAAATCCGAAAAATCGAACAAATCCATTGGATCAACTTTCAAAAGCTTAGCATAGATCGAAGCATGGCTGATACTAGTATTGACCTGCCCCAGCTCCGTTCTGGCGATCTGGCTTTGTGATACTTCAGTAAGTAAGGAAAGCTGTTCTTGGGAAAGACCACGGCTTTCCCGCACCTGCTTTAGTTTCTGACCAAATTTTTTAATAAAATCTTCGTCTTTTAAATACTTCACAAAACAAATAGACATCTATAAAATAAAATAATTAATAGCAAATTTGCTATTATGATTAATGTTACTTAAATTCGTTCTATGAAGAAGTAAATGAACAAATAATAAAAATTGCAGTTCTATAATCTGTAAAGGAATTGCTAACAAGCCTCGCAACTAAATCTGACAGTTTAATCCCGCGAGAGTAAGTTGAGCAACCAAAACCCTATATTTGCTATGGGGTTGGTGCTCGCTTATGTCTTTTGTGGGAGCCTTTCTGAAAAGAAAGGTGGCTTTGTCAGAGCCAAGTTACATTAGACTAAGTGAGTTGCCAGCCCTATTTTTTAAATCAGGCAGCCACTTATTGAGGCTTATTTAATATGGAAATTAAATGAGATCAATATATGGAACCATCAAAATTATCAGCGGAAACGGATCATGCGGTTTACTTCAGGGCCTTTATCCAACAGCTCGCTAAAAAATTCGGGCCGCTTCAAATCTTCAGCTTCTCTAGCGATAGCCTCATCCAAAACAGGCAGGGCTGCTTTAGCGGCAATCAAGTTTCTTTCTGTTGCAATTACTGCCTGCTGCTGGTTACCGAAAGCACAGCCCGCATTGATTACGAAGTGCAGGATTTTGCCAACGCCCATTACCGGCAAGGTACGGTTACCATCATCTGCCATTGCAGGCAATCTATTTTGGAGGCTATACAGGCCAACAGCCGCTTTTATATTTCGGTTTTAACTTATGGCAAACTGCTTTACAGTCATGATGGCCTGCTGAATGTTGATCATATTTCACCTTTTATCCCTACAAAGGGGGCTGTAAAGGCGCAGAAACATTTTGATCATCGTATGCTCTTGGCGGATGGTTTTTTGATGGCCGCAGCCGAATGTCTGGAAAAAAAGCATTATGGCATATGTGCCTTCATGCTCCATCAGGCAGTAGAACAGGCTTGCATCGGCCTCATCAGGGTGTATATTGCCTACCGTGCCGAGTTCCACAACCTGCAACGCCTGCTTCGTCTCTGCAACTGCTTTTCCGATCAGCCCTATAAACTACTCATTGGCAGCCCCGGAGATGAACGGCTGTTTGATGTGCTGGCCAAAAGCTATTCGGCCGCACGCTACAGGGATGATTTTTCGGTTTCGAGGCAAGATGCCGATAGCCTGTATCAGCGTGTGGTATGTTTTCTTGCCCTCGCAAAGGCCATGTGTACTGAAAAAATCAAACAGCTCGATCAGGAGGCGGCACTTTACAGCGTTTTGCAGCAGCTTAACCCAATTCTACCTGAAACATTAATCCCAAACGGGCAGGCAATAGCGATTTAAAAACTTAAACTTAAGTTGAGTTATGGATCTTGTTTTGGTTAATATGTATAAACATTTAGTAAGGCCAAAGCACAAAATCTTCGTTCTACTATATTCCGGCCTAACAAATTTTTCGGGATGCAGGGTAAAATCCTACCTAGAAACTTCAATAGAAAAATTTTCAGGCGGTGTTTTTTGTTTCTTTTTGATATCAAAAAGAAAGAAGCCCATCCGGCCAGGACAAAGAACATACTCTATTAGAAAACATAGTTTTAATGTCGTAAATAATTTTTAGCCCCCATAACTCACGTTAAACTTATGGCAAAACATACAAACAAGTTACCTAAAAACAGGATCATCTATCTGGATACGGATGAGACAACAAACCCAGCCAGTGTAATACACGATTTCTTTAGTGTATCATGGCTGCCAGACCACCTTAAAACGCTAAAGAAATGGCGCAACGATGCCGCTTTCGGGCATAACCGTTCCAAAAAAAGAAATCCGGCCAACTTGCTTTACGATCATCAACTGACTATGAAACTGGTTGAAGTTGCATGGCTGTTAAAAGATAAGAAGCTGGGCAAGCTGCCTATCAAGGAGGGAAAGGATGATATAGCCGAATGGTATATCAAAAGAGAAAGAAAAAAGCTTAGCCATTATCCCAAAAACCTAAAACTTAAGGAAATGATAAAGCCCACATTGGTGTTAAAAAGGATGTTTAAGACCCATAAATTAGCGGATTATGAAAGGATTTTAAATACCTGGCTGCATGATGCACTTAGCACTAACTTTATGGAAGAAAGCCTGAGCAAGCGCGAAGTGATAACCATTTACGAGCATTTGGTTAAACTGTTCGAGGCCATGTGGCTGATCAGCGAGCGCAGCAAAATCGGGGTTTAGGCACTTAATAAAATACCCCCATGAACAGGGAGATTGTTTCGGAAGCTGTGCAACTGCCTTCCAACTTGCGAAGTTTCACAGGGCTAGTGGGCAGAAGAACTTCGCAAGTTTTGAGTTGGTCAGCCTCAGCCTGTCAGCGTTTTTGCAGTGGGCAATGCTCTGCTTTCCCTCTCCAAGTGGGGATTAGGGAAAGGGAGATTGCTTCGGAAGCTGCGCAACCTCGCGATGACGAAACCTTATCCGGCCCAAACAGACGCTTACCAAGAGCAAATTATCTCCAAAACCCCAGATTTTCCTGAACAAACAAACAAACAAACAAACAAACACACACAAAATACTTATTTTCAATAAGTTGTACTATAGAGAGTAGATGTTTAGTAGATGTTTATTCCCAGAATTCCTGCACTTATTGCTCTATTTGCAAAAATTATTCAATAGAGTAAAAATTAAATTAACGACTATTAATCAGCTTAAATATGCACTCGCATTTTAATTACACAATTGGCTAGTATAGCTATTTTGTTTGTTCGTATTGGCCAATAAGATAGATCATTAAGCAAACCGTATCATTTCTTGTGAAATATACAATATTGAAATAAAACCTTTGCTGGGCTTAGTACAATCCCCAATAATAAAAAATAAACAAACAACAAATGAAAAAACAAATTACAATTTTTGTAGTCGCATTACTAATGGGCGTAACTGGCCTGAAAGCGCAAACGAATATAGGGTCTCCTAACGCACCCGATGCCAGTGCACAATTGCAGATAACAAATAGCACAAAGGGTGTAATGATGCCCAAGGTAGCACTAACGGCCACCACCACCTTTACCCTGGCTGGCAACACACTAACCGCTGGTATGGTTGTTTACAATACCAATGTCGGCATTACCGGTACAACAGCGTACCCAGCTTATGGAACTGGCTTATACACCTGGGATGGAACAGGCTGGAAAGGTACGCCTACTGGGCCTGCAATGCCAAAATTCTTTTATATGCCTTCTATTATTGTACCAACAAGCACTGCACAATTAACAGCTTATGGAGCAGTAGCTAGTGAGTCGTTTGTAGATGCAACACGTACTGGTACACTTAATTTGTACTTACGTTATAGTAATCAATTTGGAGGGGCTACCTTAATAAAGAGTAGTGCAGGTGCACCTGCCTTACCAGTATTAGCTGTATCAGAGTTAAACTATTATGTAACATGGTTTGATAGCCAAGTATTTAATACGGTAAGCTTAGATGTAAATGGCCTTTTGACCTACACAGTAAAGGCTAATGCAGATGTGACTGTAGGATCATTTATGAATATTGTATTTGCCGTTAAATAATCTGATCAGATCTGAATATTATGAAAAAATTAATAAAAGTTATGTTATTGTTTTTATTGGTTATCTGTTGTGTTGATTCCTACGGTCAAAAACAGCCTACTGTAACCCAGATCAATAGCGCTAAGTCAGAAGTTGCTGCTATTGATTCATCAATAGCGTTAACCGCCACACAGAAAGAGGAGTTGATTAATGTCTTAGTCGAAAAGAATAATTTTATGTCTATACCCAATATGAGTGTAAGCAGAAGAAACTGGGCTGTTGAACACAATTATTTGGAGCGGATTAACCTGATCCTCAAAAAAGAGAACAATAAAAGTGGCCAAGTGAAAAGCCAAACTACTAAACATCTTCCACTAGACGAAAAATTGTTAAAAAGATTGAACCTTCATAAAAAGGCAGCCGAACCTGCTCAGTAATTGAGCTTTCAGGAATAAAATAAATGAAAAGATTTATACGGATATACATTATTAATTTTATGTGTCTGGCACTCATTATGCTAATGACACAATTTGAACTATCAGCACAGACACCAACCCAGGCCACCATCGTTAATGCTAATCCAGGTGATGCTGCAATATTAACCGCGCTGAATGGAGGAGGCTTGACGCTTACTAATGGTGTATTGGTTAATGGAACACGTAATACACAAATAGCGATTTTTGATGGAGGAACTAATGCTGGTTTTGGAATGAATAAAGGCGTTCTATTTTCTACAGGTAATGCCGCTCAAGATTTAGCCTCAAGGAATCTTGACCCAATGAAAGGTTATGCGAATACTCAGCCTGCCTATTCAGATCCCGACTTACTTGGTATTACTCCATATGCTAATAACGATGTTGTAGTGTATACATTTACTGTAAAATTAGATAATTATACTACAGCGCTTCGTATTGCGTTCCAATTTGGATCTGAAGAGTATCCGGATTGGGTAGGAACAGAATATAATGATGCTTTTGGTTTCTTCGTTACGGGACCAAATATCAATGGAACATTCAACATGGCCAAAATCCCTACCAACCAGAAACCTATTTCCGTAAATACAATTAATGGAGGGAACGTAGGAATAAATGGGGAGAGCACTTACTCAGGATTAGATTTAACGCAGTCTGGTATGTATATAAATAATGGGCACGCCACCAATATCGATCCGAACACAGGTAAAAATGTAAATAATGCTTTCCTTAACAATGGTCCGAAGCCTGTCTTTATAGAATACAATGGTTTAACAAAATTGATTACCTATGATTTGGTTAATTTAGTAGCTGGGGGAACTTATACGTTCAAAATTGCAATTGCCGATGCGAGTGATCAAATTTATGATTCCGGAGTAATTATTCAGAAAGTACAGGGTACCACAGGTGCTGATGTTGCCATAAAAAAGGAAGTAAACAACATGAATCCAAATGTTGGCGATGAGGTAGAGTTTACACTTACAGCAAATAACCTTGGTCCGTACGATGGGCATAATGTGGAGGTTACAGACTTAATACCTACAGGTTATACCTTTGTTAGTGCTACGCCATCAAAAGGGACTTATGATCCTGTAACGGGAAAATGGACGATTGGAACATTGCAGGCGGTATACGAAACTGCAACATTGAAAATTAAGGCTAAGGTGAATGCAGCTGGCACTTACACGAACACAGCTACAATTCTATCTACTGATCCTGATCCTGATGCTACAAATAACACAACAAGTGTTACACCGGTTCCGGTAGCTAAGGCTTCATTTAGATTGTATAAAACAGGAGTTTTTAATGACTTAAATAGCAATGGATTTGCCAGTACCAATGAAACCATTACCTATACTTTTAAACTAAAAAATACTGGCAATGTTATTATTTCAGGTATTCAGCTTAGTGATCCATTATTCGGTGGAGCGATTTCAGGGCCAATTTCGGGCGATTTGAATGGGGATAGCAAGTTGGATATAAATGAAGAATGGGTATTTACAAAAACGTATAATATTACTTCAGCCAATATCAAAAGAAAGGGCGTATACAATTTAGCTACGGTTACAGGTAAGGATGTAAATAATGCAGTTATAACAACCACATCTACTGATCCTAACCCTCTTCCTATAACAACCGCTGGACACCCGGGCATAGACCCAAGTTGTCCGGATTGTACAATTGTTATTCTAAAAGGACTGAATTTAATAATCACTAATCCAATGTTGCCAAGTAAGGCTCATTAAGAATGAAGAATTGCAACTAATAAGTATACCATTCAAATCTGGAATTGATAATTATTGATGGGGCATGGAGTGATACCATAAAATATTTTAAATCTCTATTTGGCACAGGTTTCTGCTTGTGCTTTTTGTATTTTCTTTTATCGGTAAACCTATTTCAGGACAAGACAATCATTCGCCCTTGCGAGGTCCCATCTGGCGCAAGCATCAGCTTGTGCCTTTTATATTTTCTTTTATCATTTTTCATTTCAAGGCACGAAGTTCCAAAGGAATCCCTTTGGGACAATCTCCCTTTTACAAAACACAAAAATTAATCTATTTCAAATAACTTTTCAGTTTGTTGTTTTTTAATTTTTTTAGCCCTTCCACAACTGAAGCTGCATTAAATTTCGCCCCCACCTCATTCGTATGGGTATGATCTTTTTCCGTAAAAAAGTTGTTTATCTGCTCGGCACTTAAAACGGCATATTTATCTTTTATCATTTTGTTTAAAGTTATAAAATCAATTTTTTCTGCCTTTGCAACTTCCTCTGCCCATGTTGCATAATTATCGTCGACCAACTTAATAACTCCATTATTTACCGGATTACGTGGAATTGGCGAGCAAACAATCGCCGTAGCGCCTTTTGCTTTTATATCACGGATAAATTTTCGCATATACCATCCATAGGTATACACTACCTCTTGTTTTTTCTTAATTGGATTATAGATTTCCTTACTTTCAATTCCAATGCCTTTAATTGTTCCGCGGGCACGGGCAGTATCATCAAGAGCACTTCCATCGTTGTGTCCAAACTGCATCATTACAAAATCTCCTTTTTTGATTTTCGACAAAACCGCATCCCATAAACCATTGGTTTGAAATGTACGGCTACTTGTTCCACCTAAGGCATTGTTTTCAACATTTATCTTATTTGAATCAAAGAAATTGCCAATAAAGCTTCCCCAACCCCATAAGCCTCCCTCACCTTTACCTTTACCACACTTTACTGTAGAATCGCCAATAAGAATAAGATAGAGTGCAGGCTTTTCATTTTGTTTAAAAGCAATGCAGGATGAGAAAATAACAAAGGCCGTTACTAAGGCTAATGATAAATAATTCATGTGTAATTTCATACGGCTCTACTTTTTGGGTTCAACTAAAACAATATTTGGTTTAGGTGCTTTCTTCATTCCAAATCCGAAGTAAAACCCGGTATGTGGTGGCTGATTATAGCCATCGTTTTGCCAGGCAATGCTTAAACGATATTGCGAATCGTGCATCAACGTATAGTTTCGATGTTCTGTAGGAATGGTTGTGGTATAAATTCTTAAACTCTGGTTATCATTTGTACGAAGAATCAATTCTTCCCGCCAATCGCCAAAAAGATCAACACTTAAAGTTGGGGTAGATTTTGTGCCGTTATTTGACATACAATCATTGGCCGTAAATATCCGTCCTGCATTATACTTATCAATGTGGTTTCCATCCAAAAGTTCGCGTGATAAATCTCCATCCCAATAAATCAGAAAATTTGTCGACACTGGCTGTTCTCCTATCCGATTGCCTTTAATATCGTACAAACCATTTGAACCCGACCACCACATTTGAGCTCCGTAACGGGTACGATCAATATTATCGGCTACACCCCTTCCAACATCTTCATCATTTGACCCAGACCATAAAACCTGGCCCGTTTTGGCATCAAAAACAGCTACTCCGGGCCCTTTGGTACCTTCCTCAATTTCATGAACGCCAAACACCTCAAGCCCCGGATGTTCGGGATCTAAATCGCTTACATGAATGGCATCGCCATGCCTAAGCCCTGTGCTATACAATCCTTTTCCGTCATCATCAACGCACATCGAACCGTAAACAATTTCGTCTTTTCCATCCCCATCAACATCGGCAACCGTTAAATTATGATTTCCCATTCCCGAAAAAGGATTTTTCGAATCTTTACTATCAAAAACCCAACGGGAGCTTAATTTTCCATTTCGCCAATCCCAGGCAGCCAAAACCGTTCTGCCATAATAACCCCTGCACATCACCACACTTGGATGTACACCATCTAAATAGGCAATACAGGCATTAAATCGATCTACACGATTACCCGTATTATCGTTTTTACCATTGCCACCTTTTCCACCCCAGGCTCCAACACCTCCCCTGCCGGGTATATAATTTGTTGTGGCTAAGGCTTCGCCGGTTTTGCCGCTAAAAATGGTAAAAAACTCAGGCCCATCTAATATTTTACCATAAGGATTCCGCCAATCTTTTGTCGAGTCTCCAATCACTTTTCCTTTTCCGTCTATTGTACCATCGGCTGTTTTACAGGCAAATTCCGCTATTCCATCTCCATCCAAATCGTACACCATAAATTGTGTATAATGAGCCCCTTCACGAATGTTTTTCCCTAAATTGATTTCCCACAACAAGGTACCATCCATTTTGTAAGCCTGAAAAATTGGTGGGTCTGTGATTCCGTTTGAAGCATTATCCCGACTCCGGCCAACTTGATGCAAAACAAGGTCATATTCACCATCACCATCTAAATCTCCAACAGAAGCATCATTAGGTTTATAGCCCACAGGTGTATGCAAAGGAATGCTTAAATATTGTTGAATGGCTGTCTTTGGAGCCAATGTAAAAGATTTGCTTGCTTCCTGTTCCTGACCTTTTAAAACAGGTTTTACGAAATAAGTATTGGGCTGATCGAAATGTACACCCGCATCAACAAAATTTGTACTTTTTGTCATCGGTTCATCGTTCAGCTTCAGGAGCGCTGCATTGCCCGTTTTTCGGTATAAATTAAAAGCAATATCATCAGGATCGGTTCCCAGCACACGCCAGCCAACATAAACAGAATCTGCTCCCTGGCGAACGGCAATTACTCCCCTACCTAATTTTTCCATCTGACGTTGGGCAAGCAGATCAGAAAAAGAAAATAAAAGAGCTGTTAACAAGAATAAACAACTCAGGTAAATCGATTTGTTGTTCATAGTTTATCTGTTTTACATACACATATATCATTCATATACAATATGTTATTATACTTAACTTTAACATAATCTTAAAATCCTTCTCCCTTTTTGGTAATCAATTTTTCGAAAGAAATCACATCCGCATTTGAGGCCCAATTATTATATAAATCAATTAAATATTTTACTTTGTCTGGCTGCGTTTTACTCAGATCATTTAATTCTGTTCTATCCGATTGCATATTATATAAATGCCATTCGTTTTCCGGATAATTTGAAACCAGTTTCCAATCGCCCTGTCTAACAGCCCGGTTCCCTTCATGTTCAAAAAACAAGGCTTCGTGACCTTTCCAATTTTCTCCTTTAAATAGCGGAAGAAGACTTATACCAGCAGTTTTTTTAATCGTATTGCCCTTATAGGTTGATGGGTATTTTGCCCCTGCCAAATCCAAACAGGTTGCCATAATATCTATAATATGTCCGGGTGTTGCAGCAATTTTTCCAGCCTTAACAATTGAGGGGCCATAAGCAATAAAGGGGGTTGCTGTTCCACCTTCATATTCCAAATGTTTAAATAACCGAAAGGGTGTATTGCTTACATTTGCGCCTTCAAAACCGTATGCCGTAAATGATGTTGGATCGCTCGCCGGTTTTTTACTGCTTTCGTAAATATCTGCCAAAAAGCCATTAGGATTAATGTTTTCACTACTGGCACCATTATCAGAAAGAAACATGATGACGGTATTGTTTTCCTCTCCCAGATCTTTAAGTTTTTTTCTGATCCGCCCAATATTCTGATCCATACAATCCAGCATCGCCGCATAAACAGCCATCTTATCATCCCAATTTATCTTTTCCTGCTCGCTGAGCGAATTCCATTCGGGCACATTGCGATCTCTTGGCGATAATTTAATGTTTTTCGGAATGATGCCCATTTTCTGCATCTTCTTAAACCGTTCTGCTCTTAATTTATCCCAACCTTGCATATATTTCCCTTTATATTTCGCGATATCTTTTGGCAAGGCTTGTAAAGGCCAATGAGGGGCCTGATAGGCTAAGTAAAGAAAAAAAGGTTTTTTAGTATGGCTATTCTCTTCGATAAACTTTAAGGCATAATCGGTATAAGCATTAGTAGAATAATAATCCCTTCCTGGTGTAAATTCCTGATCATCGAGCGCAATGGTAAGCTTTTGTTTTGGACGATATGGATATGGGCCGAAATAACTCCCTGCACCATCAATTAAGCCAAAATAACGATCGAAACCACGTTTAACAGGCCAATGTTCGGGTGCCTGGCCAACATGCCATTTTCCGGCCATTAACGTTGTATAGCCATAAGGCTTTAAGGCTTCGGCAATGGTTACACAATTTTGATTCAGATAACCTTGATATGCAGGTTCTTTACGGGTATTCATCATATCGCCAACCCCAGCCTGGTGTTGGTATAAGCCCGTTAATAACGATGCCCGGGTTGGACAGCAACGCGAAGCATTGTAAAACTGTGTCATTTTTAGCCCCTTACTTGCCATTTCATCGAGGTTAGGCGTTTTCGTTTCCGATCCAAAACAGCCAATATCCGAATAGCCCATATCATCGGCCAGAATAACAATGATATTGGGTTTCTTTTTTAGTGTCGATTGTGCGAAAGCCGTAAATACTCCGCAAATCAATAAAAGGTGTAAAATATTTTTAACCATCTCGCTGTGAATTATTGTTCTTTATATCGTAAAACAGATATTTCGTAAAATTTCCAACATTTTCGACCACACTATTTTAAGGCAACCAAATTGTAGCCCAAACTTATATATTTTGATATCCAGCGCTTGATGCTTAAAGTTCATTGCCCCGGTTCGTGTCCCCACGAAACGGGATACGGCTGGTTCGTGAGCACACCATAGCTGTTCGGAAGATTAAAATGTTATTAGATTTTACCACCTAAGCACATTTTATATGAACTTATATTCCTTCTATGGTAAAAAAATGAGTCTCTATTGTTAACCATATAAGACACATAAGGGCATTTA
>Ga0160453_100471_pt1 | contig 30682 bp, 25 predicted proteins | sample HID1971K_E6MG_FD_108228 | JGI IMG/M metagenome (GOLD analysis project Ga0160453, IMG submission 108228) | Enriched millipede-associated microbial communities from UW Madison campus, WI, USA - HID1971K_E6 MG | ecosystem: Host-associated > Arthropoda: Insects > Digestive system > Unclassified ...
AAAAAGCGGGATTTCACCGGCCGAGAAGATGAAGCGCTACTTGCGGAAGGAGGAAACGCAAGTGTACGGTATTGGTACACGCGTACCGGACTTCCCAAGTTCGCTTCATATTCGATGCCGAATAAACTTCGTAGCTCATCATCGTCATCAAAGTCCGCTTTTTGAACTACCTCTTATAATCTAAGTTCAAAAAGCGGGATTTCAACGGCCGAGAAGATGAAGCGCTACTTTCGGAAGGAGGAAACGCAAGTGTACGTTATTGGTACACGCGTACCGGACTTCCCAAGTTCGCTTCATATTCGATGCCGAATAAACATCGTAGCCTATCATCGTCATCAAAGTCCGCTTTTTGAACTACCTTATCAAAGTTGGTTATCTTGCATCCCTGTGTAGGCACCAGCAGCTACCCCACCAGATTGAGCTAGAGTTTTCCCTTCAGCAGTCCATAAGAATCCACGACGCATCATTTCTTTTACTTCATCAATTTCCATAATATTCGCTTGATGTCCTAAAGAGTTGTAATACACACGACCTACGCCCCAACGCTTCGTCCAAGCAACTGGCATATCGACTGCTTTATTCAATGAATGTGGACCTTCTACAATAGGGAAACGAGTTGTCGCTAGTACCTCTACCGCAGGATCAACATGCATATAATATTGCTCAGTCGATACTTCAAAATTACTAATTCCATCAACTAAAGAGCTTGAGCTATTATTAATTTCCACCGTATATTTAACACCATCATTACCAGGATGAGCAACCCATTGTCCACCTGTCATGAACTGCCAATCTACATTTTTGCGGAAAGAATCACACATACCACCATGGCAACCTGCAAGACCTACACCACTTTGTACAGCTAGTGAAACATTATCAACTAACTTCTGATCAATTTCTCCCATTGTCCAAACAGGTACAATTAGATCCAAACTTTTTAAATATTCGGCATCTGAAAATGCCTCTAATGAAGTTTGAACATCAACTTGAAATCCTTCTTCTTCTAATTGTTGTTGGAATAGTGCTGCCACTTGCTCTGGTTGATGACCATCCCATCCACCCCAAACGATTAATGCCTTCCGCATATATATCCCCCTAAAACTTTTCGTTTTGTTATTTTGATAGGCTTCCGTGTAACAAAAAGTTACCTCGGAAGCATAAACCAAACTTTTCGTTTTGTTATTCTGATAGGCTTCCGTGTAACGAAAAGTTACACTATACCTCACTAATAGCTACCCATCTGCGTTCTTCAATTGAACGTTCAACTGCTTCTAAAACTTCTTGGCATTTTACACCGTCTACAAAATTTGGACTTGGTTGTCGATCTTCCTCAAATGCTTGCATTAACTCTACAATTTCGTGTGTAAACGTATGCTCATAACCAATCGTATGTCCTGCTGGCCACCATGCATCCATATAGGCATGCGCAGAATCAGTTGCTAATACACGACGGAAACCTTGCACATCAGCGGCATCATCAGTGAAGTAAACTTCCAACTCATTCATCCGTTCAAAGTCAAAACGAATACTTCCTTTACTACCATTAATCTCGAAACCGTTTGTACAACGATGTCCACCTGCAAATCTAGTAGCTTCAATGCTACCTAATGCCCCATTCTCAAAACGAGCCATAATAAGCGTTGCATCGTCAACAGTAACTGGACCCATTTCTGTAGAATTCGTACCACCTGTTGCACTAAGTCCGGTCATACCTTTAGCAATTGGACGTTCCTTAATAAACGTATCACTCATGCCAATAACTTCTTGGAATTCGCCCACAAGGTAACGAGCCATATCTATAACATGTGCTCCTAGATCGCCCAATGAACCTGATCCAGCAATTTCTTTCTGTAATCTCCAAACAAGAGGGAATTGAGGATCCATAATCCAATCTTGCAGAAACTGTCCACGGAAATGATAGATTTGACCGATTCTACCTTCCGCAATCAACTTCTTGGCTAATTGAACAGCTGGAGCAAATCGATAGTTGAAGCCTACCATATGTTTCACGCCAGCTGCTTCAGCCTCCTCTAGCATCTCTCTTGCATCTGCTAAAGTTAGTGCAAGTGGCTTTTCGCAGAAAAGATGCTTACCAGCTTTAGCGGCTGCCACAGCGATTTCTTTATGCGCATCACTTGGCGCATTTATATCAATAACATCAATATCATCTCGTTGTAATAACTCTCTCCAATCAGTCACAGCCTCTTCCCAGCCAAATTGTACTCTTGCTTTCTCAAGAGCTACAGGATCGCGTCCACAAATTACTTTCATCTGAGGTGCAACGGATTGTGGAAAGAACATCGGCAATACACGATAAGCATTACTATGAGCCTTCCCCATAAATTTATAACCAACCATACCAACGCGAACTTTATTCATACTAATGTCCACCCTTCATATCAAGTTATATTATGAGCTTTGTCTAACCACTAGCTTTACAGGTAAAACACGACTAGTTAATTGTTCCTGATCTTTAGATGGCTCTAGTAACATTCTAGCAGCCTCAACACCCATATCGTAGAATGGAACAGCTACGGACGAAAGTTTCGGAGAAACAATGCGTGAACCATCGGAATCATCATAACCAATAATTCGATAATCTTTACCCGCTTCAAGACCGTAGTTCGTTAATCCATCCATAACGCCAATCGCCATTCGATCATTCGCAGCGAAGATTCCATCTATATGACCTTCTTTTATTGAATCAGCTAATGAACTCGCTGCAACAATACCACTTTTCCGACTATAATTACCTTCATATAGCCACCTGGCGTCCAAACTTATACCTCGATCAGTCAGTGCACGTATGTAGCCATTGTGCCTATCTACACTATTCGAATATGGAGCTGGTCCGTTTAAAAATGCTATTTTTTCACTTCCACGATCAAGAAGATGAGTAACAGCCTCATAACTTCCTCTTTCATGATCACCATCTACAAATGCGTATTGTTTTTCATGAAATTTTTGATTAATGATCACAAATGGAAAATGATTATCTTCAAGCTCCTGTAAAGCCTCTCGCTCCTGCTCTGTATCAGTTGCACCTAGTATGATGCAGCTATCGATCTTTTTCGAGCGAAATAATCTACTATAATCCTTCTTATTAGATGTCTCTTGGAAGAGCATAAGTAGATCAACATTTGCTCTCCTAGCTACCTCTGCAATGCCACTTAATATTTCAGAAAAGTAGTAAGTGGAGAACAAATGAACTTTTGGAACATAAGGCAATACAACTCCAATATTCCCACTTTTTTGACGGGCCAGTTGCTGAGCTAGCGCATTCAGTTCATAACCAAGTTGTTCGGCTGCTTTCATGACCTTCTCACGCGTTTCTTTCTTAAGTGGCCCTACATTATTCATGACGCGTGAAACAGTCGCCTCCGATACTCCTGCTAGCTTAGCAACATCCTTCCTGCTCATTCATTAACCTCCTTCAACTTTTCATAACTACTTGCTATTACTACCTGCATATGAAAAGTACTTCCAAAGTATCACTTACTATTTATGCGAATGACAAAAAAAATATCTAAAATGTACACGCGTTCATTATTTCATGTAATCGTTTTCTTGTCAATCCCTAGAATTACTACAACTATACATTCAATGATAACTTAATTGATAACTTAATATAGTCTCATCATAACTATTAATACCGATAATAAAAAAGATCGCCCTAAGGAGCGATCTCTAAAAATTTTGTAGTCGGGTTTTTATCAACAGCCGTACGCATCGCATACTCATTTTCAAATAGAGCAACATAATTGTCTTTCTTATCTTTAACGAGTGTAGAATTAATACGGAACTTACTTGGATCAATTTTCTCATCAACAATCCAACGCGCGAACTGGAACGTCATACGATGAAGTTGAAGTTCAACTCCATACTCAGCTAACATGCGATGTTGGAATACTTCAAATTGCAATTGACCAACTACCCCAAGAATCGTTTCACTAAAACTACCTACGGAATAGAATACTTGAATGGTACCCTCTTCAGTTAATTGATCAATACCTTTTTGGTACTGCTTTTGCTTCAAAGCATTTTTCACAGTTACTTTAGCAAAAATTTCAGGTGAAAATGTTGGTAGTTCATTAAATACAATATCTTTACCTTGTGATAAAGAATCTCCAATACGGAATATACCCGGATCGAACAAACCGATAATGTCACCTGGATAAGCTACATCAACAATGTCACGATCTTGAGCAAGAAACTGCTGTGGTTGAGCAAGCTTAATCATCTTACCATTACGTACATGCTTCACTGACATTCCACGCTCAAAACGACCAGAACAAATACGTAAGAAAGCTATACGATCACGGTGAGCAGGGTTCATATTCGCTTGAATTTTGAACACATATCCACTGAACTTCTCATCAGAAGGTTCAACTGGACCTTCATCACTTAGTTTCGGACCTGGTTTTGGTGCAAGATCCAAGAAGTTATCAAGGAATGTTTGTACACCAAAATTATTAACAGCACTACCAAAGAAGATTGGCGTCAATTCACCTGAACGAACTTTCTCATAATCGAAAGCATCTCCAGCAACATCTAATAGTTCAAGATCAGAGATCAATTGATCTGTTAGATAATCACCTGCCATCTCACGAATGATTGGATCGTTATAATCATCGACTTTTTTCACTTCGATCGTTGTGTGATCTTTTCCTTGGAATAACTCAACTTGGTTTTTCATACGGTCATATACACCACAAAGCTCACGACCAGAACCAATTGGCCAGTTCATCGGTACTGAACGAATACCAAGAACTTGCTCTAGTTCTTCCATTAAATCGAACGGTGATTTACCTTCACGGTCTAATTTATTTATAAATGTGAAAATCGGAATACCGCGTTGACGACATACTTGGAACAACTTAATTGTCTGCGCTTCAACACCTTTAGCTACGTCAATAAGCATTACTGCACTATCAGCTGCAGTTAATGTACGATACGTATCCTCTGAGAAATCTTGGTGACCTGGTGTATCCAATATGTTGACTCGATGTCCCAAATAATCAAATTGCATAACAGAAGAAGTGACAGAGATACCACGTTGCTTCTCAATTTCCATCCAGTCTGATGTAGCATGACGACTAGCCTTACGAGCCTTTACAGACCCTGCAAGACGAATGGCTCCTCCGAATAGGAGGAGCTTCTCAGTTAATGTCGTCTTACCTGCATCGGGATGGGCGATAATAGCAAATGTGCGTCGCTTATCAACTTCTTGTATAATTTCTTTACTTAGACTCATACTTGCCTTCCCTTCATTACTCGTTGGTACTCGCAAACCGCACTTTCCAAGTTCACTTCATATTCGATGCCGAATACGCTACCTTAGCATTACTTCGTTATCAAGGCCCACTTTTTGAACTTCATATGTTATCGACTATTAGTAATCCAAATAACGTTATCTTCCTCTTGACCATTTACCGGCCACCAGTGGAAATTATCTTTGGCTAACAAATCATCTGCGGCTGTTGGACCCCAAGAACCAGCAGGATAGAATTGTAGATCACTAGATTCTTCACGCCAAGCTTGAGCAATTTTATCAACGAATGACCATGCATGTGATACTTCATCCCAACGTGTGAAATAAGTAGAATCTCCATGTGCAGCATCATTAATTAGACGCTCGTATGCTTCTGGTGTATTAATACCTACTAAGCAGCTTTGGCAGAATTCCATGTTTACTGGTTGAACTTCATTGTCAGATCCTGGTTTCTTAGCATTTAGTTTAATATAAATGCCTTCCATCGGATTAACACGAATAACTAATAAATTTGGTGCAAGATCATGTTTTGTTCCAAATAGAATATTATTAGCAACAGGCTTAAATTCAATGACAACTTCTGTAGTTTTAACGGGTAGACGTTTACCTGTACGAATGTAGAAAGGTACACCTGCCCAACGGAAGTTATCGATCATTACTTTAGCTGAGAAATAAGTTTCAGTCGTAGAACTATCATCAACTGAATCCTCTTCACGGTATCCCAGCAACGCTTTGTCACCAAATTTACCAGCAGAGTATTGACCACGAATAACATTATTACGAACATCATCACTAGATGTATAGTTGCGTAATGAACGTAGAACCTTTACTTTCTCATCGCGAATATCTTCACCAACTAGTCGGCTAGGAGGCTCCATAGCGATCATTGACAGCATCTGAATCATATGGTTTTGTCCCATATCACGTAATGCACCTGATTTGTCATAATATCCACCACGATCTTCTACACCAACGGTTTCAGAAAGTGTTATCTGTACATTCGCAATATGTTTATTATTCCATAGTGGTTCAAAGAATGAGTTAGAGAAACGAAGTACTTGAATATTTTGAACCATTTCTTTACCAAGATAGTGATCAATACGGAAAATTTCTTCTTCCTTGAACACTTGGTTAAGTTGTTTGTTCAACTCTTGTGCAGAAGGTAGATCATAACCGAAAGGTTTTTCGATTACTAGACGATGCCAGCCTTTAGATTGCAACATACCGCCATCACGCATATTGAATGATACTGGACCAAATAATGATGGTGCTAGTGCTAGATAGAACAAACGATTACCTGGAATATCAAATTGTTCATCAAGCTCGGAAGACAACGCATCTAATGCTTTAAAGCCTTCCACATCGTTAATATCAAGAGACATATACACGAAATGTTGGGCAAATCGATTCCACATATTTAGATCATCAGCTTTATATCGACAGAATTCATTGATGGAATCATATAGATCTGAGCGAAACTGCTCATTGGTACGTGGACGACGAGCTAAGCCAACTACTGCAAAGTTTTCCGACAATTTTCCTTCTTTATATAAACTGAACAATGCCGGGAATAGCTTACGTCGCGCCAAATCTCCAGTTGCACCAAACAAATAGTAGATAGCACCTTCTGGTGAAACGGATTCAATTGAAGTATTGTAGGTCATTTGTCTCATTCTTTCTTTATAATATTTATACATATTTACATGTAATGTAGTTTAGCATATTCATCCTCAATTCGCCATGAAGTTTGCATAAAAATTACTAATAAACATGTTAAGTACTTCTAATTAGTTGAATTTTCGACCATAATCTCACCAAATTCCCCACTAATAAGCGGAATTGCTAAAGTAATTGTCACTTCATTGTCTATACTGCTGTGATGTTCTGATAACTGTAAGTTCGCCATTTTGCCATTATCGACCCACTTGGATGTTTGGATACTATTTGTAAATAATGTACTACTTTTTGTTCCGGTATCCTCATACTGCTCCACGATTTTACTAATCGACAGGTTCTGTAATGTCTTCAAACTTTGATTATTTTTAGCTGTACCAAATACTTTCATACTTAATTGCGCTTGCGGATCATGATCAATAATTAGATTATGCAATTGGTTCACATATGTTTTCATACTTTCTAATCTTTCTATACTACCTTGCTCAATTTGCAATAAAATTATTGTAGTATTTCTATCGTCTAACTGCTCGGTTGAACTTAATTTCAAATGACTTCCTTTAATTACTCCAATTCCATCAACTGTTGCTCCGTTATGTCTAATGTTTTTCGGTAAAGGTGAGCCTTTTGTATCTTTGAAAAATTGTTCAGTTAATTGTTGAAAACTAACCTGAGATAATGTAGTATCCCAGCGTAAATTCCATTCCCCTTCAGTAGCCCCATCTAGTAGTAGTTCGTTACTCCACTTCCATAGCAATGACAGGTCAAATAACTCAGACTGTTTGTTAGTTTGTTGAGCGGTTGATTTTTCTTGCATCCAAGCAAATAACATTAATACGACTACAATGGTTACTGTTAAAATTAACTTCCACCGAGATTGTTTCTGTGGTTTTCGTTTCGGTGTCATCATGTAGACCATCATTAATCCCCCCACTCGCCTGTGATCACGATGATTAGCTTCGTCGCTTATTCGACTGCGAATATGGCATTCATCGTTCACTTCAGTGCTCACGTACCAACTACGTACGTTCCACTCGCCTGTGATCACGATGATTAGCTTCGTCGCTTATTCGACTGCGAATATGGCATTCATCGTTTATTCCAGTGCTCACGTACCAACTACGTACGTTCCGCGCTTCATTGCACTAGCTTCATACCATCTTCTTGGTGCTGACAGGCGAGTTCCTCGCGGCTGTCTCACAACGTTCAACCTTACTACCTTAAAACTTTACTACCTTGTAACCCTCTTTTTGAGCTTTGCTTTGAGGTGGACAGGCGAGCTTGCTCGCGTCCTGTCTTACTTCCTTAAAACTTTACTACCTTGAAACCGTCTTCTTTAGCTTTGCTTTGGGCTGACAGGCTAGCTTGCTCGCGTTCTGTCTTACTTCCTTTTAACTTTGTAAGGTATAGTAATACGCTTAAAACTAACGATGTCCTGCACAACTTTGGTCACTTTCGTGCGACATTTCGAAAGCAAATTCCGCTATGCAGCGCGACTTTGGAGGTATTCGACAGCAATAATGCTATGAGTGTGGCTATGATGCCATTAGGTAACAATTCTTCGTGTTCCTCGACAGAAAGAGAGCACAAAAAATCACGCAATATCAACTATATTCCTAAGATAGTTGATATTGCGTGATTCGAATAAGAGCGATGATTTATTCAGCTACTCCATGCTTATGCGCATAGATAGCTGCTTGAGTACGATCTTCTACTTCTAATTTGTTAAATATGTTCGTAATATGGAACTTTACCGTCTTAACCCCAATAAATAATTCGTCAGCAATTTCTTGGTTCGACAACCCTCTTGCTACACTTTTCAATACATCCATCTCACGTTCCGTCAATAGATCATGAAGTTGTTGCTTCTGTTCACTCTTAGGCTGACGCAAACGATTCATCATCTTAGCTGCAACTTGAGCTTCGATTACCGATTGACCTCTAGCTGCAGCACGAATGGCATCTGCTATTTCCGTTGCTCGCGATGTTTTCAATAAATAACTGAATGCTCCCGCTTCAATAACTGGATATAGCTTACTATCATCAATAAAGCTAGTAAGCACAATCACTTTGCAATCAGGATGTACTTCTAGTATTTGTCTAGTTGTCTCAACGCCATCTATTGGTTCCATCACTAGATCCATCAATATAACATCCGGACGATAGCTTGTAGCCATTCTAATGCCGTCGTAGCCATTACTGGCTTCACCCACGACTTCAATTCCATCTTCTGTGTCTAATACCGCAGCCAATCCTATTCTAACCATTTCATGATCATCTACTAATAATACCGAAATCGGTCTATCCATACATTTACCCCTTCCTAACCTTTGCTCACATTTGTAACGATCGGAGGCTCATAAGGTATCGATACAAAAACGGTAGTACCTTCACCGACGTCTGAAGAAAGTCGGAATTGACCTCCTAGTTCAATAACTCTCTCTTCCATCGTTAGCAGACCGTAGGAGCCTTGTTTGCGAGTACCCATTTCGAACCCAACACCTTTATCTTGAATAATCATATGTACATCATGATCAAGCTTATACAGCTTCACAAGCATATATTCTGCTTTAGAATGGCGTAATGCGTTGGATAACGCTTCTTGAGCAATCCGAAATAGATGATCTTCAATCTCGACACGCATAACGATAGTCGTATCGACAACTAATTCAATTTCCATAGGGATTTTTTGTTGTAACTCATTAACAAGAGCCGTCAATGCCAGACCAAGACTTTTTCCATCCAAATGCACGGGTCGCAAATGCAGTAGTAACGCTCTCATTTCTGATTGTGCCACAGAGGCCATCTCTTCAATAAGCTGCACTTGTCGTTTCGCACGTTCCCAATCACGTTCAATGGTTCTACTCACTGCCGTAGCGGTCATAGATATGGCGAAAAGTTGCTGACTAACTGCATCATGCAATTCTCTAGCTAGTCGTTGGCGCTCTTCAATGACTGCCGTGAACCGAACTTGCTCTTCCCACAGCGAATCTTCTTCTGTCTGCTCCACTTCATTGACTTGATCATCGCTACCAATCAACGTAATTGGTGAATAAGAAGATTTTCTCTGTGCAAGTAATTTCCGCATTGAAGCTTTTAATCGAGAATTAATAAAATATTGATAGATTGCGGAACCAGCAAGTCCTACACCAAGAGCACATAAACCTATAATTGCCCATGTTCCTTGCAGACTCATAATGCGCAAAAATCCTGCTCCTTGTAAAATAATTAACAAGAAACTTCCAATAATCAATAACCATATAAATGTCTCAAGTAGTATTCTAGACCTTATTTTTTTTTCTTCGTTAGGTAACTCTTCCGAATCTTTCACGAAGGCCCTCGCTCTCATATCGTCTTTATGCAAGAAAGAGCAGACCGATATTCGGCCCGCTTTCCTTGTGTTCTATAGTTATATACGATTACTCAACGGGATTAAGTTTATTCTTCATTGCTTGAATTTGCTCTTCTACTTTCATTTGACGCTCAATGTCAGCAGCTGTAAGTGGTGCTTGAGCAGGTGTTGCAGTAGATCTAGATGAGCTGTAACCATATGGTGAACGTTGTACATCAGCTTCTGCTTCCATCATCATGATTTTCTCTTCCATACGTTGGAAACCGCGTGATGCTGTTCCATTTTCAAGCGTATGATTTGAAGAAATTGAAGTCATTGATTTTTGAGCTTTTGCAAGCTGTGCTCTTGAAGCAAGTTCATTACGTTTATTACGCAATTGATAGAATTCATCTTTCATTTCGTGCAATTGATGCATAAGTGCTTCTGCTTGTTGCTTCGCATTAGCATGAAGTTCTGTATATTCGACAATTTTTTGATCGAAATATAGTTTTTCTTCAAGTAATTTTCTCGCTAACTCTTCTTGATTTGCACGAAGAGCGGCTTCTGCCTTAGATTCACGATCATTCGAGTTACGAATGCTGTCATCTAGGCGTTGTTGCATACTGCGTTCTCCAGCCATTTGTTTCGCTACAGTAACTTCAGCTTGGTGAATCTCAGCCTCCATGTCACGTAGATATTGATTAATCATTACAACTGGATCCTCTAATTTGTCCAACCAGTCATTCACGTTTGCCTTTGTCATATCCTTCATTCTTTTGAAAATACTCATAATATTATTCTCCCTTCTCGATTCGAGATAATTTTGTTTTTAATTCATCTATTTCACGACGTAATGCTTTTTTTTCAAGATCATCCATCATCTGATCTGTGCTTTGCGGAGGTGCTTGATAAGCAGTGTTATCCGCTGGTCTAGCTGAGTTCCAAGTGGAATTATATGATGTGCGCTGGTTCATTGGATCATGACCATGCATCGGGTTTTGATATCCATACGAATGGTTATTGGGACCATTCGTTGGGCCATACGGGTTATAAATATTCGGTGTCTTTGGTACGATCATACTTACAATGATATAGACTAGAATTAACGTTCCACTACTTAATATCGTAAGTACCACTAGAAGAATACGATACAAGGTTGCGTCTATATTAGTTAGTTCAGATAATCCACCACAGACTCCTGAAAGCATCTTATTCGTTCTGGAGCGGTATAGTTTTTTCACAAGGACCATCCTTCCCCATTTAATTTTTTCTTAAGTTGCTCCATCTCACGGTCAACTTCGAGACTTTGACGACTTGCTACTGTTGGATCTCCATAAATACCGCCATTGTTTTTGCGAATTTCTCGCAAACTTTGAGATTCATTTTCCATCTCATTCAAGCGTGAATCCATCTTTCGCATCACTTGAGCAGGGTTATTATTATTGTTGAAGCTCATTCGCTCGTTCATTCTTTGTTGCAAGCGAAGCGATTCCATACGAGAAACATAATAAGCGCGTTTATCGTATACAAGCTGATACTCTTGACGTAGTTCTCTAAGCTGATCTTCTAGCTCAATTAAGGAACCACTACTTTGCTCATATAACCCACGGTAGGAGTTAGCATTTTCAACAAGCATTGTTTTTTCAGATAGAGCAGATCTTGCGATCATTTCTTCTCCAGCTTTCAAAGCTACCATCGCTTGATATTCTTTACGTTCAATTTGTTGCTCCGCATGTAGCCACTGTGACTTCAATTGATGCGAATGATTTAAGTATTGATGATGAAGTCGTTCTGCCTGAATAATCTCATCGCGGGTTGACCATAGAAACTGATCAATTAATTTAACAGGATCTTCTGCTTTTTCAAGTCGATCATTCAATGTTGCCATTGTAATGTCGCGAATACGTTTAACCAATCCCATCCTCTAACCTCCTAAAACTTTTTGTAATTTCATATTTAGCATCTAGTAACGAGAACCAAACTTCCCTTTAATAACTGATATACCACCAACGATTAAAACAATCGCTAATACTAACGTTAAGATAGAACCAAGTTCGCCGAGCAGCATTACAAAACCGATGATTAAGAACAAGCTACCGATAATTTTCTTGCCATTCTTAAGTCCAATAAATCCACATGCGATTAATATAAATGGAAGTAAAAACGCGATAATCGGTCCTAGAAGTATGTTGAAAAACTTTAATGCGAGTATACCACCGATTACAATACAGATAATACCTAGCAATGATTTGCTATTCATTCCTTACATTCACCTCTTTCTATTCTTTCGCTTTTGTTCCTTGCGTTGCTCTCTTGCTTATGTACTTAGTATAGATTGTTTTCGTATTGTTCAAAACAGACCTATGACGGTATTTATACTAGACTATAGACGGGGAGAGATATCATCTTGGGGCCCGAGTGTCCATTAAGCCTGATAATAAAAGGGTTGAATGAACATTAAGCTGTTCAATCAACCCTTAACTTTAATTCATAATAGCTTGTTATGGCGTAGGAGGTTCTGGTGTTTCTGTGCCCCCAACTTTGGGTGATAATCTGCTCTGCTTCATTAGAAAAGCATCAAACTGTTCTTGCTTCGCAGTAATGATTTTATCTATACCAGCACTTTTTAACTTTTCAATGTATTCAGGCAGAACTACGCCAGGATCTACTGAACCTGACTCTAACGCCACAACATATTGCTTATCTACATTAACAACTGCTGCAACTTCAGATCTTACTTCCTCTCCATCAAATATAAAACCAAGACCTGGCGAGTGAACAGCCCCTTCATTAAAAGCTTTGAATTGTTCCCATTTATCGGGGTCTTCCGTATCCCATAAATGATTGATAAATTGATTTCCTAACATCCAGTTGGATCCAGGACTATAACGTGAGGTTTGTTCTGTTTGTTGGATAACATTGTTTGAAGCTTTCTTATAGTGAATACCTTCAATGCCGAAATTGATGAGATTATTCAAATACACATCTGTATGTAATAAATTTATAAATGCCATCGCTAGTTCAGGATGTTTAGTCGTAGAAGAAATAGCTAGCATTGATCCGGCTGTTTCTGAAGTTGCAAGTGATTTCTGGTTCAATTCAATTTGAGCCAATTTTCCTGATAATCCAGTTTGCGCTCCTAATTCATCTGCTTTACCTGGCTTAATTGGTGTCACTATTGAAAAATACTCATTAGAAGATAGTGCGTCATTGACCATCATCTGTGTAGTTGTAGCATCCTTATTCGTATAATCCTTTAGAAAGAAATCTCTAGCTAAATATAAGTTTTCAATGTAACGATCAATCTCATACAGTGGCTTGACTGTCGTAGAATCCCTATCTTTTAATATATAGCCTGGAATTGACGTATCACCTAATCCATCGTAATTTACCATATAATGCGAATTGAAATTTTCACCGTGCTTTACAAACAAAGGTGTTACAGCTGGCATTTTTTCTTTTATTGTAGCGTAGATCTCATCCAAATCTCGAAGACTATCAATATTACTCATATCTAGATTAAGCTGCTGGGCAATATCTTTACGATAAATGATTCCCCCTTGAGCAGCGAATTCTTTATTTGTTGGTACACCATAGTTGATCCCTTCAATCTGTGAACCTTTCAATATAGTAGGATCTAGCCCTTGTATTATTCCACGACCATATTGCTGTAGTAAGTCATTCAATGGTAGAAATGCTCCTCGAGAAACATTCAATGAATGCTTACTCCACTGTGATGTGAAAATAACGTCAATCTCCTCACGTGAAGCGATCATTATATTTTGCTTGTTATCCCAAGATCCCCAATCCAGTACAATGAGATCAACATTTGCATTTAAAACTTTCAATAAATACTTATTAATTTCATCTTCTATTAATTTTTCATCAACTTGAGGAGTACCTATGTACACAAGTTTCAACGTATAACCGTTCCCATCAACGATGTAATCGTCAAAAGAGTTGTCTACTATTAAATCGCTTTCATTATTAGGCAGACCATTTTTTTGAAAAAAAGAGCAACCGACTAAAGTAATAGAAAGTACAATAATTATATTTACTATTGCTAGTCGACGAAACGTGAGCCCCATATTGAAATTCCTCCGCTTCTTATTCCACTATATACATTCATTTTATAACTTTGGAATAAAAACGCAATAGTTTTAATTTTAACCATATTAGTGTATGTGCATAAAAAAAAGCAGCGCCAATAGTTTTCACTATTGGCGCTGCTACATTCCATTTAATTATTTACTAGCAAGGAATTCATCAAATTGTTTTTGTTTTTCAGCGATAACTGCATCAAGTCCCGCTGCTTTAAGTGCTGCAACATATTCTGGAAGTACAGTATCAACATCAACTGCACCACGATCGATTGCAACTTGGTACTGTTTAATTACGTTCGCTAGAGCACCAACTTCACTCTTCACAGGCTCGCTGTCAAATACGAAGCCTAGAGCTGGAGACTTAACTGCACCCTCGTTGAACTCTTGGAATTTAGCCCATTTTTCTGGATCTTCAGAATCCCATAGGTAGTTCAAGAATTGGTTACCGAACATCCAAGCGTGACCTGGACTATAGTCACCAGTACGGTCAGTTTTCGTCATAATTTCACCATTAAGCGTGTAGTGAGTATCTTTAATACCGAAGTTAATTAAGTTATTGATATCTTTATCAGTGTGCAAAAGGTTAATGAACATCATCGCACGTTCTTTGTTTTTAGAAGCTGTAGGAATACCTAACATAGAACCAGCAGTTTCCGATGTTGCAATTGTTTTGTTTGTTAATTGAATTTGACCAAGTTTACCACTAAGACCAGCAGCACTTGCAACTTCTTCGTCTTTACCAGGTTTCAATGATTCAATAGATGAGAATACTAGACCTGCTTTCCAAGCATCAGCAGAAGCTACTTTACTTGTTGCAGAGTCTGCATTGATATAACCTTTGTTGAAGAAATCACGAGTAGTTTTTACTGTGTCTAAGAAACGAGCTGTTTCTTCGATTGGTCCTACTTTAGTATCAGTACCATCTTTGAAGATAGCACCTGGGATCGTAGCATCACCAAGGAAATCATAGTTTCCGAAGAAGTGAGCATTGAATGTATTATCAGTTGAAGAGATATAAAGAGGAATTAGGTCAGGTCTTTTTTCTTTTACAACAGCATATACAGCGTCAAGATCTTGAATTGTTGTAACTTTTGTCATATCAATTCCTAGTTCATCAGCTACTTCTTTATTGTAGACGATACCACCAGCACCAGCTAGCTCTTTCGTTGTTGGAACACCATAGTTTTTACCTTTGATCTTTGCACCTTCTAAGAATGCAGGATCTTGTGAATCAGTAATTCCTTTACCATACTGAGCAATTAGATCATTAAGTTCATTGAATGCACCTTTACCTACATTACTAGCATGACCGTTCCATTGTGCTGTGAAAAGAACATCGACTTCTTCACGAGAAGCGATCATTAGGTTGATTGTATCATCCCATGCGCCCCAGTCTACAGGAGTAAGGTCAATTGTTGCATTGATTTTATCTGTAAGCAATTTGTTCAATTCTTCCTCAATTAGCTTTTCATCCTTTTGAGGGGAACCAGGATATACCACTACTAATTTGACAGCTTCCAATTCAGTATCTGCTGGTGCTTCTGCAGTTGGAGTTGGAGTAGGGTCCGTGTTGTTACCTGGAGTATTCGATGGTGCAGGTTTATTATTGCCACCGCATGCTGTAACAATCAGAGATATTGCCAAAATCATTGTCACTAACAGTGAAGCATTTTTTTTGCTTTTTCTCATTATTGCGACCTCCCAAAATTTTTATATGCTAACCAGCAAAGCTGGATATAGCTGTACATTGTAGCAATCTATTCAGATTACTTAACCTTTTACTGCCCCAACCGTTAGCCCTTTTACAAAATATTTTTGGAAGAACGGATAAGCGAAGATGATAGGACCAATACCGATAATAACCATCGCCATACGAACACTTTCACTCGGGAATTTGAACGTACCACCCGCTGCGGTTATTGCTGAAGCTGCTGTACTGTTCGTAGACAGATATTGAATGTTCAACATCGTCTTATACATTAAGTATTGAATTGATATATTTCCCTCTTTCGTAATGAACACTAGGCTGAGGAACCAATCATTCCAATACGCTAACGTCTGGAACAATGCTACAGTTGCTAGTACAGGCAAAGACAACGGTAATACAATTTTGAAAAATATCCTCATTTCACCTGCACCATCGATATTGGCTGATTCTAAGATTGCAGCTGGAATTGTTGTTTGGAAGAAAGTTCGTGTAATGAGCACGAAAAATGCGGCAACTAAGAGTGGCATAATTAGTGCGGCCATTGTATTTTTCAAATCTAACATCTGCACATACACTAAGTACCAAGGTACTAAACCACCATTGAATAACATGGTGAAGAATACGAAGAATGTAAAGAACTTAGCATGTGGAAAATCTTTACGAGAGATTGGGTATGCATACAAAGCGATGATGATCATGCTCAAGCATGTTCCAACAACCGTTACAATAATTGAAACCGTGTAAGCTTTAATAATGGATGTTGCATCCTTGAATAGAAACTCGTAAGCATCAAAACTGAACACACTTGGCCAGAAGCTATAACCATCTCTTACAATCGTGCTCTCGTCGGTTATGGAAACCATAATAACGAGGATGATTGGAATAACACATAGAAATGAGTAGACCGTAAACATGGAATGAATCCCAAACGTCGCTAATTTCGGTAATCTATTTTTCGGATTAGATTCAGTATTAATTTTTTCTATTTCTGCATTCATGTGGTCACCTCCCTAGAATAATGCATTGTCGCTGTCAATTTTTCTAACAATCCAGTTAGATAAGAATACAAGTGAGAAGCCTACAACGGATTGGACGAGACCAGCTGCAGAAGATAATCCGATATCACCAACCGTTAAGAAGGTTCTATAGACATACGTATCAATTACGTTCGTTACTGGGAACAACACGCCTGACTCCCTTGGTACTTGGAAGAACAATCCAAAGTCTGCATTGAAAATACGACCTACTTGAAGCAAAGTCATAATTGTAATAATTGGCGTTAGTAATGGAATGGTAATGGTGAAAATTTGCTTAAACTTACTAGCACCATCTATTGTAGCGGCTTCATAATACTCTTCATCGATACCGATGATTGCAGCCATGTAGATTACCGTATAATAACCCATGTTTTTCCAAGTATTAACCAGTGATAGAATGTATGGCCAAAAATCTTTTGTGAAATACCACTTGATTGCTTCAATGTCTAACATTGGTAATAATGAATTATTAATAAATCCATTTGTATCGCTTAAAAAAGCGTATGCCAGATAACTTATAACAACCATTGAAAGGAAATATGGTAAGAACATAACCGTTTGATGTAATTTAGCCAAAAATCTGTTCTTAATTTCATTCAACATCAGTGCAAACATTAATGGGAACACTAGATTAAGTACAATGAAACTACTGTTATACAACAATGTGTTTCTCGTAATAATTAATGCGTCTTTCGTCATGAACAAATACTTAAAGTTTTCGAATTTACTCCAAGGACTTCCCAATATGCCATCCACGTAGTTGATATTTTTGAAAGCAATAACAATCCCAAACATCGGGATATAATTGTTCACTAGTAATATAACAATTGCTGGAAGCATCATAATGTAGAACATCCAGTACTTCTTCATCGTCTTTAACATCGGTGTCTTCTTCTTAGGTGCTTGTTTTACCGTTACATTCATGATCTCAGTACTCATAACCCCACCCTTTCATCTCTATATTGTCTCGGTGCTATATTCAAATTGTATAAAAAAAAGACACCGAACATTGTCGGTGTCGTGACTTGATTAACGCTATAATGACTACTTGACTATTTTTGTTAAACTTTTTGATACTTTTTACGATATTCTTGAGGCGTAAGTCCTGTTGTTTTTTTGAATAATTTTGAAAAATGCGAGAAATTAGCATATCCAACTTCCAATGCAATATCACTTACCCTCTGATTACTATGCTCTAGTTGTTCTTTCGCCTTCGCTATTCGATATTTCACTAGATAATCGGTTAACGATAGCCCCGTCTCCCTACGAAATAATCGTGATAAGTATGCTGGATTCAAGTAGACTTGCTCTGCTAATCGTTCTCTACTAAACTCTTCATCCATATGCGCAATCATATATTGTTGAACTTTCTCAACTACATTAGATACCTGCTTACCCTCAGCAAATATATTATCATTGACTTGATGACAGATTTGAATTGTCCAAGACTTTAGACGTGCTAATGATTTTAATAAACCATCATTCATTTCCCATGCTTGAAGATTTAATATACCGTTGCTACTTATACCTTTCATCTGTAACCATTGCATCAAACTATTCATAAATCCGAAATAAAACGTGGCAAGATCATGATAACCGACTTCATCTTGTTGCAGTTTATCAAAATAAACGTCTATTTGGTAAGTCAATTGTGTCATTTTCCCCGTTTCTATTAATAATATCCAATCAGGGAAATGAACAGTAGCCTTTGTACTAGTTTCGGGTTTTGTTGCTAACTCTTTCTCTATTTTAACAGTGCAAGATTGTGTAACGTTTTGCTTCTCAATAGAAAGCAAATTACGAATGCCGTCACGGATAGATGTTAATGGAATTACATCGCCAATATAACAAGATAAATAACAATGCAAATGCTCTCTACAGTGCGCTATCAATTGGTATGATAAGTTCTCGAGTGTTGATTGCTGTTCTATATTAGGTTCATACATAATAATATAAAGCACACCTTGGCCATCTTGAATACAATGCCCATTTCTATTGGCTAAGTAGAATTCTTCTGCTACATTTTTAATGGCGTAGGTCATTATTTCCTCATCTCGTGCAGACCATTCTTCTTTCCATTGTTCAATGCTGATGAAGATAATTTGAATTTGACTTTCTGACAGCAGTGGAATACTGTAATTACGCATCGCAGAATCCAAGTAAACAGAAGCAAGTGACTGTCTGTAATGAATAAGGTCATGCCAAAATCTCTCGACTAATAGTGGCCTTTCTAGTTGCCATTGTTGAAAAAATTGATCGTAAGTCGAACGAATAGAATCCAATGATGAAATCTCTTCTGCTTTTTTGTATGCTTCGTCCAATGCTTCTTGCAACAAACTGTGATCGATCGGTTTTAATAAATATTTGAAGCCTGAAAGTTGTACCGCTTGTTGGGCATATTTGAAGTCTGCATGGCCTGTTAGAAATAGTGTTACACAATTCATAGCATTTTCGTTAATCCATTCTAATAGATCTAAACCATTCTGAATAGGCATATCAATATCTGATAGAACAACATGCACTTGATGTGTCCGCAGAATCTCTTGTGCTTCTTCTACATCCATAGCTGTGTAAATCTCATTGTATTGCAGCTTATCCCACTGGATACCTTTCAATATGCCTCGTATTGCAATATCCTCATCATCCACAATTAACAAATTGTATGACAAACTATTTCAACTCCTCATGAATAGGAAAGTGTATTTCAATGACTGCTCCGCTCTCTTCAGAAAGATTACGGAATTCTATCGTGGCTAATTTACCATAAAGCAGTTCAAGTCGATTTATCACATTCATGATGCCAAGACTTGTCCTCTGACCTTCCTCAATTGCCTCATGTCGTCTTAACCTTTCAAGAACATCTTCAGGGAAACCAGTTCCATTATCTGAAATCGTAATGACAAAACTTTGATCTGAATACTGATGTGCAGCAATCTTAATTCTAAAAATCTGTTTGCGATTTTTAAATCCGTGAATGATCGCGTTTTCAACAAATGGTTGTATCGTTAAGGCTGCTATTGGATAGTTCAAAAACGGATCAATATTTTCAATCGTCATATCTAATCGATTAGGGAATCGTAGTTGCTGAATCGTAATGTAATTTTCTATATGTTTTAATTCTTCTTTGAATGTAATCATATCTCTATTGGAAGTCATAATGAAACGGAAATAATCTGCTAGATGTAATGACATCTTCTTCACAGAATCCATTTCTTCAAGGACTGCAAAATTATATATAATATTCAAGGAATTCATATAAAAATGTGGATTGATTTGCGATTGTAGTTGTTTCAACTCACCTTGCTTTACTCGAAGTTGTTCCTCATACACATCTATTTTCAAGTTCTTTACTTGCTCCGCCATATCATTAAATGTTTTGGCTAGAAAATCAAATTCAATTGTGTTATTACGTTGCAAGCGAACTTCCAAATTTCCAAGTGAAACTTTCTTCATACCTAGTATTAATTCATGTAAAGGTCTAAATAGCATTCTTTGCATATACAGAATATAAAGACCAAGAATAACAAAGAAAAAGATTGGTGCAACAAATGTTGCATTTCGGAAAAATAATAGTTCTCGCATAATAGTTTTTTCTGGTATAGCAAGACGGTACGCCATACTTGCTACATGACTGCGTTGCTCAAGTAATACATAATCGCTAACATTCGCATCGATAATCTCTGAACTTGATTCTCCTTCTAAACTACTATAAGCCGTTAATACATCTGTTAACTGATCATTCTCTACATTAAATATATCTGTAAATCCAATATCTCCGTCATTCCACTGAATTAATAATAGATCATGAATATCTTGAATAGTTACGATTGCTCCAAAAAACAGATCATCGGTTACTTTTATGTAATTGATAAGGAAGTACCTTCCTGCAATTCGATCACTTTCACCTAATTGCCAGTTAGATTTACCGTATTGATACATATCTGCTTTATACGGTGACTGTTCCATATATTCCGTAATGAGCTTATAAGTATCACTGTACACGCTTTCAGTTCCAAAAATAATATCTTCTGCTTGATAGAGAAATACAGAATCTACTAGATTATATACTCCAACATCACGATCCAGTTTGGCGTCAATTCTAACTTTTGTTAGTGTATAGTCATTGCTGCTTACTGGATAGGACGTTAACAATCCAATATCAGCATCTAAGACACCCATCTTATACAAGTAGTCATCGATTTGTAGTAAATAGTGATCAATTTGACCAGTAAATATAGTTAACGTATTGTTATATGTTTCAGAAACTTTTGCTCGTACGAGATCACGAGAATTTGAGTTGTTTATTAACATATAGGTCACGATAGGTATTATAACTAAAATAAAGCCTATCATTAGCTTAAATTTCACAGATTGACGATGAAACATGAATGGACCTCACCTATTCTCTACTAAAATGACTGTCTTAAATATTATATATCATTTCCTTAATTTTACTAGTTTTACTATTACGAAATAAATCTTAAATATAGATAAAGAAAAGCTCATTGCCATTCTCCTTCGTACATCGGAGTAGACAATGAGCTTTATGTTATTCTTTCACTGATCCTAATACTAACCCTTTAACAAAGAACTTTTGCAGTAACGGGTATATAATCATGACGGGCAATGCACCAAGAAAAATTTGAGATGCTCTTACCGTCTTTTGCGACAACATCGCCATTTCCACAGGATTAAAGCTCATCGAACTCATATCACGCTGTACGATGACTGTCTGGAGAAATGTAGCAAGTGGATAGTCCGTCTTGTCATTAATATATAGCATTCCGTCAAACCATGAGTTCCAGTGGAACACGATACTGAATAATCCTAACGTCGCCAGTGCTGGCAATGAAACTGGTAAGTAGATGCTGAACAAAGTACGGAAATGACCCGCTCCATCAATTAATGCAGCTTCTTCTAGCTCTTTAGGCACTCCTCGGAAGAAGTTCAGCAACAGAATTGTTAGCCATACGTTCACTGCACTAGGTATAATAAGTACCCAGAATGAATTCATAAGTTGCAGCTTTTGAATAACGACATAGAACGGAACTAATCCACCATTAAATATCATTGTGAAGACGAATATCCAAGCATAGATATTACGACTTTTGAATGCATTTACTTCTTTCGATAGTGGATAGGCCGCTAAGCAAGCTAATGCAAGCGTTAATGCAGTTCCTAATATGGTACGCTTTACTGCTATCCAGATAGATCCAAGAAATATTGGATTATTTAATGTTTTCTCATATGCAATCGTTGTAAAACCTACCGGCCAGAAACTAACGAGATTACCATCAGCAGCAGATTTCGCACTGAATGATACTGCTAATATATGAAAAATTGGCAATATACAGCATAGCGCTATAAGAAGTAAGAAAATAGTATTAGTTATATTGAAAATTCGATATGGCAATGTTTTATGATACATCTATATCACTCCCTCATGTTCATTAGAAAACGCGATAATTAGCTAGCTTGTAAGCAAGACGATATGAGATGACAATTAAAATCATCGAAACGACAGATTTGAATAGTCCAACTGCTGTTGCTAGTCCAAAGTTACCTTCAAGTATTGCTGTTCGATACACAAATGTATCAATAATATCGCCTTTTGCATAAACAAGTGAATTGTATAGATTAAAGATTTGATCAAAACCTGCATTCAAAATATTACCTAACGATAAAGTACCTACTACAACTGCCATTGGCAATAGTGATGGAATCGTTATATATATCGTTTGCTTCCAACGAGATGCTCCATCTACTTCAGACGCTTCATATAATGAAGGATTAATATTAGCAAGTGCAGCAATAAATACGATCGTGCCATATCCAAATTCCTTCCAAATTTCAGAGAGAACAACCGTAAAGCGGAACCAGTTACCACTAGATAAAAACGGAATTGGATCAATATTAAAGACTGAAACTAACATCCTATTAATGAGTCCACCATCTGTTGAAAGGATATCTGTTAGAATCCCTCCAAGAATGACCCATGATAGAAAATGCGGTAGATACACAAGTGTTTGAATCGTACGACTAATAAATGCTTTTCTAATTTCATTTAACAAAATTGCAAAGAAGAACGGCACTACTAAGTTGAATATGACTTTCAAGCCAGCAATGATAAATGTATTCCAAATAACTTGAACACTATCTTTTCGCTCGAATAAGAATCTAAAGTTATCTAGTCCAATCCATTTGGAATCAAACACACCTAGCCACGGCTTAAAATCTTGGAACGCAATAACAATTCCTAGCATTGGAACATAATTGAACACGATTAAAAATATTAACGATGGTAAAATCATAAGGTGAAATGGCCAATTTTTTATCCGTTTCATAGCAACGCCTCCTAAAACTTTTTGTGTCTTCTCGATAGACTTCCGTGCAAACAAAAAGTTGCATCGGAAGCTTTAGCCAAACTTTTTGTGTCCTCTCGATAGACTTCCATGCAAACGAAAAGTTGCATCGGAAGCTTAAGCCAAACTTTTTGTGTCCTCTCGATAGACCTCCATGCAAACGAAAAGTTGCATCGGAAGCTTTAGCCAACTACTATAACCTCTATACTTAAAATTATAGACTGTATGCATATCCGCTCAACAGATTACAAAAGCAATATTCATGGCACGAATGCAACATATTCAATAAATGGTTTATATTAGCGATTACCCTTACTAGAAATTGCTATAAGATTGAACTGATCATTACTTGTTGCTATACAAAAAAACTCGATGGAAAGTAATAAAGCATACTTTCCATCGAGTTCTAATAATGCATGAACTTATTTAACTCCGTTATACCATTCATTAACTTCTTTCGTAATTTGGTCGCCGCCTTCAGCTTTCCATTGTGCAACAAAATCATCAAAAGCAGAAATATCTTTATTACCGTAAATAATTTCATTAAATGTTGTTAGCTCAATCTTTTTCAAATAATCAAGCTTAGTATTCATTGTTTCTGTTGGAGGACCAGTAAACATATCTTTGAATGAGATAGCTTCTTGTTCTAGTAGAACAACTGCTGCTGCAGGAGTTTCAAGTCCATAAGCTGCTTTCACTTCTTTCTCAAGACGTGTTGTAGGCTCAGCTCCACTCGCCAAATTCATAAGTGCCTTCATCTGCGCATCTGGAATACGAGCACCATCACGAACTAATAGATAACGTACAGAGTTTACATAACCACCAGGGATATCATCATAACGTAGTAATGTTCCATCATCAGCTATATCGAAGTCATAATTTTTGAATAAACCATTTTCAAACTCACTACCTACTTTTGGATCAGCAAAGTTTTCGAATAAGTAGTTTTGATACGTAAAAAATGCTTCTGGGTTTGCCATTTTCGTACTAATTAATGTTACACCATTCGTATAATGTGTACCATGACGCATAGCAGTACCGTCTTCGCCAGTAGGAACACCAAGTGGTTTCCATACTGCATTTGGTGCATTAGCTACAGTATCAGATAATGGCCATCCACTCATCCAATAAGGACCAGCGATAATACCTGCTGTACCAGCAACTGCTGGAACCGAAGTTTGGTTTTCATCCCATAATGCTATTTCTTTAGGGATATAACCTTTTGTATGCCAATCACGAAGTAGTGCTAACCCTTCCTTCATACCTGGTTGAATGGAACCATATGCTAACGTACCATCCTCAGCTTGATTCCATTGCTCAGGTAATGTACCGAATGCGCCAAAGATCCATGATGGATCACCCATCCAAGTGTTTAATTTCATTTTTGTACCCATACTTAGAGGAGTTACGTCAGCTGGTGCAAGACCATCTGGGTTATTATTTTTGAATTGTTCCATTACATTTTCTAGTTCAGCAATTGTTTTTGGAGTTTCCAATTTCAGAGCATCCAACCAATCTTGTCTTATCCATAGTAGATAGTCGTGATTATAAGCATAATCAAGTACCGGAATACCCATACGATCGCCATCACGTGTATATGGATTCCATACATTAGCATCTAATGCCATTGCACTTTTCCATGTATCGCTAGCGTATTCATCAAACAATGAACCCACTTCACGGAAAAGACCAGAGTCGATTAATTCATGTGCTAACTGAGCATTACCAATCGTTACAACATCAGGAATTTCATTCGATGAATTAAGTGATAGACGCATTTTAGTTTCGAAAGCATTATTAGAGTCGGTTACAGACCATAATGACTTGATTTCAATTCCAAGTGTATCAAGTGCCCATTTTGTAGCTACGTTACTTTCCATCGTTTCATTATTTTTAAATTTTAATTCTGGGTCAATGCCCCATGCAGTAGATATTGTAATTGGTGGATCATATTTATCACGATATGGACTTTCATTTTCAGTGACTTCATTACCCTCTTTAGGTGTATTGCCACTATTATTCGGAGTTGCAGCTGGGTTCTTTCCATTATTACCGCCACAAGCGGCTAGAACAGAAGTTATCATGATGATTACTAAAGCAAGAAAAATACCTTTATTCATGTTTCTCTTCATCTTTATTCCCCCTTACAAATTTTCACTCTACATTGTAATTATAAATTGAGGAGGATTGTCATCATATGACATTTACGTAACATTTCTGCACCTTTGCAAAGGTATTACTGATCTCGAAACTCATTTGGTGTACATCCATAGTATTTTCTAAATATTTTACTGAAGTATTGAGGATTCTGATAACCTAACTCCGTCGTGATCTCATAAATCTTCTTATTCGTAGATTTCAACATATATACAGCCTTTTCCATACGCATACGAATAATAAAATCCCCTAAACTTTCCCCTGTCTCGCTCTTATATAATTTCGATAAATATACTGGATGCAAAAAGACACGATCTGCTATCGTCTTAACTGATGTATCTATCCCTAGTTCACGATTTACTAACTCTTGAACTTGCTTAATAATATGTTTCTTCTGATAGCTGTCACTCTCGCTGAAATGAAGTTGAAGTGTATCGATAAGATCATATGACCATGTTTTCAAGTTCATTGCGCTACTTATTAATCCACGATCAAATAATAGATTCAAACCATGTGGGTCAATTTTCCGTATATCTAGCCCTTTCTTGTGAGCAACATAAATAATGCCATTTGAAATTGCGATAAATGCTTCATATATACTTTCCCTCGTCTGATTTTGCATGATATCGCTTTGAAATAAACCATCTAATTTCTGCTTAGCAGATTGCCATTGTGCTGATTCTAATAAATGTATAAATGTTGGCGGTTTATACAACTCTTCAAGAGCACTATTCATCGGTTGCAGATTGTTCGCTACTGCATCAAGTAATACAAGCTCAGGTTCATGCAATTGAATACGATATAGTGCAGTAAGCGCTTCTCGATATATTTGACTAATCGTAGTTGGGAAAGTGAACCAATCCGATATAACAATCGACAAGCCGCCATCCAGATGCTTCGATACTTGTTGTTGAAATACATGACATATTTGCTGTACATAACCTCTATCATATAATTTCCTATCAGCATCCTCTGGAAGTGTAATTACAATTACGACGCATTCATGCGGTGAACTACTATGCCATATACGATATGAACTTGGAAAGATTTCCTCTGCTATGTTACCAACGGCATACTCAATTAATTGCGCAGAATCACGATCCATATCAATAAATCTTCCAGCTAATTGTGCAGTTAACAGGATTGCTGACTGTCCATACTCTAATTTAACCTCATATTGTTCTAATTTCGCAGAAAATGCTTGTTCATTATAGGTACGTCCTAATAAGATGTCATGCATAAATTGTCTTTGTAATAAAGAATGTTCCCCTTTACGAGAGTACATTTGCTGATGAGTTTCCTCGACACGTTTCCACTCATCCCTTAGGAGTTCAACTTGTCCTGTTATGCATGTAATAAACTGCTCATCATTCACAGGTTTTAACAAATAATCTACTGCTTTTAATCTCAACGCTTTTTTCGCATATTCAAAATCCGAGTAACCGGTTAATAGAATCGCACGTATATTCGGCCAACGCTCTTGCGCCTGCTCTATTAATTGTAATCCTGTCTGTTCTGGCATCCGAATATCTGTTACTAGAATATCAATTTGCTGGCGTTCCATTATTTCTAGTGCTTCAAGTGCAGAAGTTGCTTGATAGACAGCTTCTACACCTATTTCCACCCAAGGTATCGTTAGTGCAAGACTTTCTGTAACATAGGATTCATCATCCACCAATAGAATTTCTATCATCTCCATGTACACTCCATTCATCATGCTATTTCAATTCTGTTTGCCAACAAATAGTTACACATAATCCGCCTAATTTCGAACGAGTTAATGAAATTCCTGCCTGATCACCATATCGCAAGGAAAGCCGTTGATGTACGTTCCATAGTCCACAGCCCATATCCTCAGTCATCGGATACTTTAAGCTACGTTCTAATGCAACCATCTCATCATCACTCATACCCTTTCCATCATCTTGTACTTGTATAATGATTTCTCCATTTTGCTCCGTAACTTCTATTAATATCGTACTTGCTGCACTTGATGGCTCAATAGCATGTATGATCGCATTTTCTACTAATGGTTGAATGATTAATGGAGGTACAAGTTCTTGCTGTAACCATGAAGGTACTTGGATTTGATATTGAAGTCGCTTCATACGCATCGTGCAAATATCCAAATAGCTTTTCACAAATTGAACTTCTTCTGCCATAGTAACAAATTCTTTTTCTTGTCTAGTTGTGTACCTATAGTAATCCGATAGATTTTGAGACATGGCAATAATCGCTTGATAGTTTTGTAGTTTTGCCATACTTGAAATAAATGAAAAACAATTATAAAAAAAGTGTGGATTAATTTGTGCTTGTAGTTGCTTTAACTTAGCTTCACGAATATGTATCTGTTCTAAATACGAACGTTGGAATAGCTCTTGAATTTGTGTAACCATTGAATTGAATCTAGTAAATACAAAAGCAAATTCAGTATTCCCTTTAGGCTGTAGCCGTACAGAGTAATCCTCTTTCTTCAGTCGTTGAAAACTTGTTACAAGCTGTTTGATTGGAACTTGAACTTGTACATAAAGGAAATACACAACAATAATAGACATTAATAGGAGTGTTAATACCGATGCATAAAAAAGCATATTCGTCTTCTTAATAGGTGAAAGCATCTCTGATAGTGGTAAGTAATCAATTAATATCCACCCTGTTGTCGTAGAACGTTCCATATTAACGAGATATGAATCACCATCCAATTCAACAACCTTATAATCGGACTGCTCGATCTCATCTAATTTCAGGTATGGTAATAATTCATTAATAAATGATCGATCAGAATAACTATGATAGATGAGTTCATTAGTTCTCACATAATAGAATGGACTACGGTTACCATCACCTCGAAATGCATTCAGCATGCTTACAATATTATTACTATTAAATTCAACCTCGATAATTAAATTAGCATGCCCAGGATCATAAAAGCTTGAATAAGGTGAAGCGATCATTAATGAAAAAGTATAAACTTGTTCTTTATTGTCACCAAGCTGACTGCTAACTTTCCAACCTGCTTCCATCTGATCGATCATATTTTGCGGTTCATATGTATACACGTTACTAGATGTTATTACCCTCTCTAATACTGGCGAGTATATCTTCAACTTACTTTGCCAATTAACTGAGTTTTCTTGAATACTCAGTTTCTTCTGTATTCTTTTTATTAACTCAATCGTCTTCAAATCAAGATAATCGCTCTTCATTTCGAAAATATCTTTCAAATTAGATATATCCGGATCATTAATTAAAAGATTCGGCCACTGACTTACCGAATGAATAGACGTATCCATCTGCTGCTGAAAAAACTTTAACTGATCTCGATTAGATTTCTCTAATTCAGCACGTAAAACTTCCGTACTCGTCTTGTTGGAATATACATACAATACGATGATTGGAATTAACATGATTAGAATAACACCGAGCATTTTTCTATATAAATTAAACTTTGGCAAAGTGTTCAGCTCCTACACTAAAATGCTATCAAGAAACATGCTATATGAATCTAATGCAGATGAACAGTAAAATTTCACAATATATATAGCATATACATAACTAATTCGTATATCTAGTGCATTTTATACAGATTCGTTACAACAACTGATTCATTTTTTATCTAATTAGTTTATTAGTTGGCAAATCACTTGATCCTATGTAAAATTATGTAAACAAGATGATGATTAGGAGTGAACATATGCCATCTATATTAAAATTTATTAGTTGCACCGTAATTACACTAGCTTTTATCTCAGGAATAATTAACTGGGTTAACGATGTTGCTTGGATTCGTGTAATTGAAATTTGGATTAGTGGAATACTATTCGGAATTATTTTCTTAGCTCTTGCTTTAATATTAGATCATGTACAATATATTCAAGATTTGCATCTAGCTCAACACCCGAATAATTCAAATCCTAAACAAGCGTATCCAGAAAAGGGTAAGAACTCGAAGGCGTTACTTGCTAATGCAGCCGATTATAAGATGAAACATATGGACTAAACAAATAACCAACGGAATTTTTCCGTTGGTTATTTTAGATTCATTTATTATCTAACCAATAGTTACTTGTAACCTCTACGAGCATAACTATTGGAATGAGTATTCAATTAAATCTTTGGAGGCTTATTATACCCTTTCTCTTCAAAAGGTTGCAACTTCAGAAGCCAGGGCTTCAAAATTTGTTTCAGTTCCCAACGGATATCAGTCACCTTATCCGTGTCCTTCTGCTCTAACACCTCATAATTAAACGCATCGGCGCCAAATTCTATCCAATCCTTCTGCAATTGAGCATTTGCAAATCTTCCTAGATCCAGCTGCATCTGTAGGGTAAACCATTTGTTTTTCAAGTTTGGATAGCTGTCAATGTAGATTTTGCCGTTCTCTTTGTTCTGAATTTGAATGACTCCCATATAAGTTTTGATCATCTTATATTCCTCAAGCAACTCCTTGCGCTTGCTCATATCCATAAATTTCTCTCCTTTTCCTATGTTACATTCACTAACCTTTCACTTACTCATATTTAGTTATTTACTAAATTACTAATTTACTAAATAACTCGTTAATAATATCGTTGTTTTCATTATTCGTCAAGCCGTGTTAAATCTCTATGTATGAATTCGTTCTTTTGAGCAAAAGTTACAATGTCAAATACTCTTAAGCAATACTCCCCCAGAAATTGGAGACAAAAAAAGCCCATCAGGATTTCTCCTAATGAGCTTTGAGTATTATAGTTGGTACCGGCGAGAGGACTCGAACCTCCACGGTTTCCCACTCGATTTTGAGTCGAGCGCGTCTGCCATTCCGCCACGCCGGCATATATATGGCGCGCCCTAAGAGATTCGAACTCCTGACCTTTTGATTCGTAGTCAAACGCTCTATCCAGCTGAGCTAAGGGCGCATCAGCTTAAATTGTAATATGGAGGCGCCACCCAGATTTGAACTGGGGATAAAGCTTTTGCAGAGCTTTGCCTTACCACTTGGCTATGGCGCCAACTTTATGGAGCGGAAGACGGGAATCGAACCCGCGACCCTCGCCTT
>Ga0160453_100473_pt1 | contig 30597 bp, 29 predicted proteins | sample HID1971K_E6MG_FD_108228 | JGI IMG/M metagenome (GOLD analysis project Ga0160453, IMG submission 108228) | Enriched millipede-associated microbial communities from UW Madison campus, WI, USA - HID1971K_E6 MG | ecosystem: Host-associated > Arthropoda: Insects > Digestive system > Unclassified ...
CTTTATTAAAGTGTTTAAACAGTACTATGCTGTTACACCGCACCAATATCGTCAATAGGAAAGTAGTTTATAAATAGTAGACAACAATCATAAAGCAACATCCAGGTAGTCGTTGGTGGAATATGTCCTCTTAGTTTGTGAACCTTTATATAAATCAGTAGAGCCATCTCAAGAGTATCAAAATCCTCTGAGATGGCTCTATCTCATTACTCTGTTGTTTTTCTTGCTTGTTTCAAATCTGCAGTTAATTGAAGTGTACGTGCCTTATTTAAAGGATATAAAAAAATTAATATAATGGCTACGATTGAAAATATAATAGTTGGTACTAATGTAGCTAACGTATGAATCCCTTGTAATGTTTCTTCACTTTGAAGAGCTATCTTGGAGTTATACCCAACAGCACCAATGGCGTATCCACCTACACCCCCTGCAATGGCTTGACCAACCTTTCTAGCAAAGGAATAGATCGAATAGACAGTACCGTCTTCACGTAAACCAGTAATATATTCGTGATAATCAATGACATCTGTTACAAATGCCCAGATTACAAGATTGAAGAACGAATAACCAAATACTCCTACCGTCATAATGACAATGAACATCGTCAACCCAAGATTAGGCATCATAAATAATAACAAATACATAGCAGCGGAAAGCAATAATCCAGCAGCAGAAATTTCTTTTTTCCCAAATCTGGCTACTAATTTTTTCACCATTGGCATTGCAACAAATATGGTAACCGTTTGAATGAGTCCCACAAGACTTAAAGCAGTAGTGCTCTCAAAATAATCTTTGAACAAGTAGACGTTAACTGCACCCATTAACATAGAACATACCATAAATGATAGAGATGCTAGCAATATCCAAAGTAAAGGTTTGTTGTAAGTTAGCCCTTTAAGGGTAGTGAGTAGATTAACCTGACTATCCTTTTTGTCAACGCTTACAACACGTTCAGTAGATAGTTTGTAACATGAGAAATAACATGCAAGTGATAGTATTGCAAATAGAACGGCAGCTAAAGTAAAACGACTTGCAACGGCTTGATTGTCTACGAAAATGATTAAAGGTCCAATGACATTAATAATTAATCCAGCAAGTGTCGCTCCTAAAGTACGGAATGTTGAAAGTGCAGTTCGTTCTACTGGATCACTAGTAATAACAGATGCCATAGAACCATAAGGGATATTGACCGTACTATACAGAGTCCCCCATACAATATAAGTGACAAATGCATATGCCAAGTAGAAACCATCTGTCATGCCTGGGATATGAACAAACATTAAAACTCCTGTAATGACTAATGGAAAGGACATGCGTAAGATCCACGGTTTGAATTTCCCATGCTTACTTGGTTTTCGAGTATCAATGAATCTTCCCCATGTGACATCAGCAACTGCATCCCATAATCTTGCAATTAGAAACAGTGTTCCCACCGTTGTTGCACTTATACCGAAAACATCTGTGTAATAAACCATTAAGAAGGAGCTAACTAAAATAAAGAAAAAGTCGTTACCGAAATCACCAAGCAGATAACCGATTTTATCTCTGATACCAAACTTACGCATACCTTCTGTTGTCATCTTCTTATTAGTAACTTGATTCAATTCCACTTTACTCATTTTTATTCCCCCATGTTGATGTAGCAATCACACACCACAATTAATTAGTTTACTATATTAACCAATTAACGATGTATGTTTGTTACAATTTGAGGTTTCTCTCTTTTCTATCCAAGTGATCTCTTTATTTATTTTCTATATCACCCATTGAGTTTGGAAAGTGCCTGTTAATAAGAACTAACATTCCATTGTACTGAACAATTTCAGTATAATAGAAAACGCTTTATTTCTCTCGCACATTGTTGCGATAAATAGTAAAATGTTGATATATTATTAAACATACTTTAAAAGAATATAGATAGAATATTTTTGAAACAGGAGCGATAACATCAGAAATTATCAAACTGATTATCGAGGCTTATCGACAATGTAAAAGTCATTACCCTTGCTACTGATAGTATAAAACCAAAAAAAAATAGTTCAACCAGTAATATCTGGCTGAACTATTTCCACTATAAAATCAATTATTAATTCAATGACATTTCTATAAAATTTCTATACCATCCATTGAGTGTGGAAAGTACCTGCTTTATCTGTACGTTCATACGTATGAGCGCCAAAGTAATCACGTTGTGCTTGAATTAAGTTAGCTGGTAATGTCTCAGCACGGTAACTATCATAGTAGTTGATCGCACTAGCGAATCCAGGTACAGGAATACCTTTTTGAATCGCAATAGAAACAACATCACGCAAAGCTGATTGATAATTCGCTGCAATATTATTGAAATATGGATCAAGTAGTAAGTTTGCTAGTTCTGGCTCAACATCATACGCATCTTTAATTTGTTGCAAGAATTGTGCACGGATAATACATCCACCGCGGAAAATCATTGCAATATCCCCGTAACGAAGATTCCAATCATATTCTTCAGACGCTGTGCGCATTTGAGCGAAACCTTGTGCATATGAACAAATTTTACTTAAGAATAGTGCTTTACGAACTTGTTCAATCAAAGCATTGCGATCTCCGTCAAATGGAGTGGTTGCTGGGCCAGTAAGTTTTTGACTAGCTACAATACGCTCATCTTTAAGTGCTGAGATGTAACGAGCAAATACGGACTCTGTAATAATCGGAAGCGGGACTCCTAGATCAAGCGCATTTTGACTTGTCCATTTACCTGTTCCTTTTTGTCCAGCTTTATCAAGAATAACATCGACTAACGGTTGACCAGTTTCTTCATCTTTTTTGCGGAAAATATCAGCTGTAATCTCAATAAGATAGCTATCTAGTTCTCCTTTATTCCATTCTTGGAATACTTCTGCAAGCTCATCAGCATTCAAGTTTAGCACGTTTTTCAGAATGTAATAGGCTTCAGAAATAAGCTGCATATCGCCATACTCGATTCCGTTATGCACCATCTTCACATAATGACCAGCACCATTAGGTCCGATATACGTACAACAAGCATCAGAACCAACTTTAGCGGAAATTGCTTCTAGTATTGGACGTACCAATTCATATGCTTCCTCTTTGCCTCCTGGCATAATAGAAGGTCCTTTCAATGCCCCTTCTTCACCACCAGAAACGCCTGTACCGATAAAGTTGAAACCAAGTTCTTGCAATTCAGCATTACGTCTAATGGTATCTTGGAAATAAGTATTACCGCCATCGATAATAATATCACCTTTATCAAGTAATGGTTTCAATGCATCAATTGTAGCATCAGTCGCTTTACCAGCTTGCACCATCAATAGAATTTTACGAGGTGATTCTAATGATGCAACAAACTCTTCCATCGTTTTTGCGCCGATAAATTGTTTGCCTTTTGCTTCTTCTTGTAAAAATTGTTCTGTTTTATCGTATGAACGATTGAAGACAGCAACGGTATATCCTCTACTCTCAATATTTAAAGCTAAATTTTTTCCCATTACTGCTAATCCAATTACACCAATTTGTTGTTTTGACATTATTGTTCACTCCTTAAAGTTATTACTTTCAATTCTTGCTGCGTTTGGATTCAAACTTCAAATCGATTCAAAATTGATTCTATTCGTGTTTCAGATTCATCTGTCTAGGAAATATCGATGAGCATTACCATAACAAATATTAGCTACCATTTTATTGTTAAAGTCAGTATTGTTAGGGATTAATCCGCTCTCTACCCATTGTCCGATCATATTACACAAAATTCTGCGGAAATACTCATGTCTGGTATATGATAGGAAGCTACGAGAATCGGTTAACATTCCTACAAAATGAGCTAGTAGACCAACATTCGCTAGATCTCGCATTTGTTTCTCCATGCCGTCTATGTGATCGTTAAACCACCAACCTGAGCCAAATTGAATCTTTCCTGGTACACCTTCCTCGTAGAAATTACCTAACATTCCTGTAAGAACGGCATTATCTTTGGGATTTAAGTTATATAGCATCGTTCTAGGTAATGCATCTTGAAGTTCTAAGCCGTCCAGTAATTTGGAAACTCCTTCAGCAAAATTGCTTTCTCCTACAGAATCGAATCCAGCATCCTTACCAATTTGACGGAATAATTTAGTATTATTATTGCGAATAGCGCCCATATGAAGTTGCATTACCCATTGCTTCTCTGCGTACATCTTGCCTAGCTCAGTAATCAAGTATGCACGATATGCGATAATTTCTTGTTCATCTAAAGATGACCCCTGCAATCTTTTCAGGAAAATAGCTTCAGCTTCTGTTTCATCGACAGCACGATAAATTAAGAATGGCATATCGTGGTCGGATGCTCTCCCACCATGTTTATGGAAATAATTCACACGTTCTTTTAAGGCATTCACAAAATCTTTTAAGGAAGTAATAGCATCGCCTGTCAGTTGCTCTAGTTGCTCAACCCATGCAGAGAAAGTAGGAGCATCAATATTTAGTGCGCCATCGGGTCTGAATGTTGGAGCAATAATCGTATCAAATGAAGCATCTGCAGCAAGCAATTTATGATACTTGAGATCTGATAATGGGTCATCTGTCGTCCCAATAAACTTCACATTAGATTTTTCAATAAATGATCTTGCGCGATAATCATCTTGTTGAAGTTTTGTATTACAGTCATTCCAAATTCGCTCTGCTGTTTCAGGACTTAGCAACAAGTCAATGTCAAAATATTTTTTTAATTCTAAATGAGTCCAATGATACAACGGGTTTCCTAACAAATAAGGTACTGTCTCAGCCCATGCTTGGAATTTTTCCCAATCGGAAGCATCACCAGTAATATATCTTTCAGCGATACCATGCATACGCATCGCACGCCATTTGTAATGATCACCTGCTAGCCATATCTCAGTCATATTGCTATATGATTTATTTTCCCATACCTGCTCAGGATCGAGATGACAATGAAAGTCGAAGATCGGAGCATTTTTTGCTGCGTCATCATACAATTGTTTAGCTGTTTCGCTCGATAACATAAAATAATCGTTCATAAATTTCTCCATTTTTGTATCCTCCTTAAGTAAATTAATATATAATGCAGAGGTGAAGATAATTAGTTTGTTTAGTAACCTAATTAATTATATAATCAATTTATCAATTCTATTTCTTTTTGTCAAATGAATGTTTCAACTGTATAATGATTGATAACTATACACTTGTACGGAAAGATGTAAAACAATTAGGGGGCTTTTCATGATTACTGGCGATGCTTCATATATTAAAAAAATAAATCGTTCTTTAATTATTAAAGAAATCGTTAATAAAGGAATGATCTCTCGAGCAGATCTTGCCAAAGAAGTCGAATTGACTAGAGCAACCATCTCTGTACAAGTTGCTGATTTGTTGGATGAAGGATTAGTCATTGAAACTCATCTAGAGCATAATGCCGTTGGGCGCAAACCAATTATGCTTTCACTCAATGCAGAAGCTGGCTTCGCACTTGGAATTGATCTAGATTATCAACATATTACTTATACGCTTACGAACTTATTAGGTACGATCATTGCACATGAAGAAATCGCATTACAAACGAACAATTATAATGAAATAGTAGTACTACTTGCTAACAATATTAATCGCTACGCAAAACAATATGATGATTCTCGATATGGCATTGTTGGCGTATGTATTGCTGTGCACGGTCTTGTAAGCAATGAGGAGATTGTCCACTTCGTCCCTCAATTCGGATGGAATGATGTTGGGCTTAAACGTGATTTGGAAAAATTAATCAATTTAACCCTTCATATTGAGAACAATGCGAATTTAAGTGCTTTTGCCGAACGAATTTTTACACATCACGATACTGAAAATTTATTGTCTGCAACGTTCTACTCTGGTATAGGTCTTGGCATGATTATGAATAACAAATTCGTTAGAGGCCATAATGGGTTTGCAGGTGAAATCGGTCATATGATTATTGTTCCAGATGGTAACGAATGTGCATGTGGAAATCATGGTTGCTTTGAACGTTATGCTTCCGATCTAATTATTTTCGATCGACTTGCAGAGATCAAAGAAGTTTCTACAGTTACTTATGAACAAGTCGCCCAATGGATTGCAGATGATGATGAGCAAGTAATGAAAATAATGCAGCAATTTATCCTCTATGTATCCATCGGATTGAATAATATGATTAACATCTATAATCCAGAAGTTATTGTTATTGATAGCGAGTTATTACAGCTATACCCTGATGCAACCAAAGCCATTCAAAATAATTTACATTCTAAAATCAGTCATTGCAATGAATTATCCATTTCTAGAATCGGCAGAAAATCATGTGTGTTAGGTGCCTGTGCACTAGCCATTCAAGTGTTTTTAGATGTGTCTGTGTTGAATTTACCATATGAGACGGCTACACAATAAGAAATGTAAGAGGAGCGACTTCAGTAACACTAAAGTCGCTCCTCTTATTTTTTTATGATGTGATACACATTATCTACTTCTTTTCCGATATAGCGAAGTAATTATCTTCGTTATCTGCAAAATTAAAAACTCTGCCTGATGGAAGTGCCATAACGTCTCCAACTTTAATGTTTTTGTTCTTCAAATCACTATACAACTCTTCGAAATGATCTGTGAAATACATGATAGATGGAGTACCAAGATTCATTTCGGGATTCATTTGTGCAACAAAATCTTTGCTATGCAGAACAATGCTCGTTGCTGCACCTTTAGGAGCGATTTCAATCCATCTCATCGGTCCATTAGTTACATCCGCGATAACCTCAAAACCTAACTTTTCTGTCCAAAAATCTCTTGATGCCTCTTGGTTATTTACATACAACATTACTTGGCCAATTTTGTTTATCATTATTTGAACACTCCTCACATGAAATACTTCCCTGGTTAAAATCAAGTTTTCACTCTAATGCAAATTCAACTAATTGATTATTCTTTCTTGTTTGCAGTTCAACCAAGTAATTATCCAAGTGATCTTCCATAATGTGCTGGAATGACTGCAGCCATAAATCTATAGCTCTGAAAGGCTCAGTACGTAGCCTATAGATACGATGATTTAAAGTACTCAAAGTTGTTATGTCCATTCCAGCCCTATTCATACTATGATGCCACCTTTGCTGGTCTGATATTACATCATCCCCTTTAACAAGGATAACTTTCCTCTTCAGAATAATATACTTCGAATGGAATATTCCCGTAAAGGGATGTTTTTTTGTTGATTTTTTTTCGGATTTCTGTTTTTACTCTTCTACCAATATGTTTTCAAATGAATTTAGTTTACATAACTATAATTACGTATTACATTAATTACACACAAAAAAGCATCTTATCTGATAGGCTTTTTTGCGCCTTTCTTGGATAAGATGCTTATAATGAACATCGGTATTGTAGTTTTAATCTTTATTAACCTACAAAATAACTAAGATAAATCATAACAAGAAGTCCAATAATAAATGAATATGTAGCTGGTCTTTCATATCCATGACCATGTGTTTCGGGTATTAATTCTTTATACACGATAAATAACATGGCGCCCGCTGCAAATGATAACCCAAAACCAATTAACCATTCAATGTACGTTGCTGTGAAATAACCAATAATAGCAGACACTACTTCAACTAGTCCGGTAATTGTTACAATCCCTAAAGTTTTCCACTTGCTAACATTCGATCGCATCAAGAAGACTCCCAGTATTAATCCTTCTGGAATATTTTGTGCTCCGATAGCAATGGCGATCAACGGTCCAAGACCTTCGTTCAAACTAGCATAACTAAAGCCTGTACTTAATCCTTCTGGAATATTGTGTAACATTAACGCTATAATGATAAGCAAGGATTTTGAATCAAACGATTTAACACTTTTTCCTCGCTCGACGTCAATATGCGGTATATTTTTCTCTAATAAATCAAGAACCACGATACCGAAAAGTAAACCTATTGTTATAACGAGCAAATTCGATTCTTGTAACGCTTGTGGAATTAGACCAAAAGTAGTTGCTGAAACCATAATCCCAGCTGTAAATGCAATTAATATATCTTTCCACTTTTCAGATAATTTTTTGACGAATAATAATGGCACTGCACCTAGTACCGTCGCCATTGCAGATATGAAACTTCCTATTAAAGCACTAAGCATAATGTTGTGATCTCCTTTATGTAATTCAAGACAATTTTTCTAAATATCGCTTATTATGTACACTTCCTAATAAATATATATTATTATGTTGTAGCAAATCATTGATATTGTCAATCATGTTCGCTATAAACTCATTAAAATAACTATTGAATATCACTTAGATTTATTACTATAAATAAAGACAAACATGCTACTATAATCGCATCTTATCCATGTACAACTTCAGCCGGAAAGTTATCTATCCACATATCCCAATCTTGCATCATCTCTTCAGCAGTAAGTAAACATTCATCAAGTTCATTCGTAATACTCGCTACATCGAGCGATAATCCAATAAACACAATATTATTTACACGATCTCCGTAAGGTTCTATCCACTGTTTAAGGAGCTCAGGTTCTTCTTTATATATCTCTTGTCTCTCTTGTTCAGAAAGTGCGGCAAGCCACTTTCCCGCGCCTCCGAAAGAAATAGATGGTCCAGCTTGACTAATACTTTGTGCCATATCATTTCTTGACGCTAACCATATAATACCTTTTGCCCTCACAATCTCTTCTCGCCAACATTCCATCCAATACATTAGTCGTTCTGGATGAAAAGGTTTTGAACGAGTATATACGAACGAACTTATTCCATATTCTTCAGTTTCAGGCGTATGATGTTCGTTAGCAAGTTCAAACTGCCAAGTCGTAGACTGGCTAGCTTCATCGAAGTTAAATAGACCCGTATTCAATATTTCATTTGTATCTATTTCACCAAAAATCGATTCTATGATTTTAGCTTTAGGCTGAAGATGATGTAACATATGCTTTAGTTTCTCTAAATGATCTTTCGATACAAGATCACATTTATTTAGAACTAAAACATCGCAACACTCTATCTGGTCAATTAATAAATCTGCTATTTCTCTATGATCTGTCTCATCAACCGCTTGCTTGCGATCTAGCAATGACTCACCCGAAGATAAATCTTTCCAGAATCGAAATGCATCAACAACTGTTACCATCGTATCTAAAGTACATAGCTTTGTTAGATCAATTCCAAGTTCATCATCAATATAACAGAAAGTTTGTGCTACTGGCACTGGCTCACCCACACCAGTTGATTCAATCAGTATATAATCAAACCTATCTTCTCTTGCCAGTAATTCAACTTCACGAAGCAAATCTTCCCTTAATGTACAGCATATGCATCCATTAGACATTTCAACTAGAGTTTCCTCGGTGCGAGATAATCCTCCACCTTCACGAATTAATGTTGCATCTATGTTCACTTCACTCAGATCATTGACTATAACAGCAACTCTTAAACCATCACGATTATTTAACACATAATTCAATATCGTCGTCTTCCCAGAACCAAGATAACCACTCAATACGGTAACAGGTAATTTGCCCACAAACATCCTCTTTTCTTAATCGTAATACTTACGTTTAAAATAATAGTAATCATTACGATTAAAAATGTCAACAAAAAAAGCAATGACAGTCATATTCATATTGCTGAAATGACATTCATTGCTTCCTATATTTTAATTGCCAATACTACTTAATTGGATTTCAAAATTATTTAAATGCTTCTAGTGCCGATTCATATGGCAATGCGCCTCCAAAGATTGATAATGCACTACCAATCGTCAAATCTAACTTGGACTGACAGAGTTGCTCAAATAACCGGATATCTTCTAATGACCTTGCTCCACCAGCATAAGTAGTTGGAATTGTCGTCCACAGGGCAAGATCACGAACAAGACTTTGTTGAATACCTGACTGTTTCCCTTCCACATCAACCGCATGAACTAAAAATTCATCACAGTACTTCTCAAGCTCAGTAATATTTTGTTGATTCACTTCAAAGTCACTGAATTGCTGCCACTGATTCGTAACAACGTACCACTTGCCATCTTTAGATTTACAACTCAAGTCGATGACTAATCGCTCTTTTCCTACTGCCTCAACGATCGCATGTAAGTGATCCCAATTCAAAGCACCATCTTTAAAAATATAGGAAGTGACGATAATATGCGAAGCTCCAGCCTCCAAGTATTGTAAAGCATTACTTGCAGTAATTCCTCCACCAACTTGTAAGCCGCCAGGATAAGCACTTAAAGCTTCTTTAGCTGCAGCTTCATTATTAGGCCCGAGCATAATAACATGTCCCCCGCTTAACTGATCCTTCTGAAATAACTTGGCATAGTAGCTTGAGGAATATTCGGATACAAAATTTTCAACAAGTTGATTATTTAACGTTTCTCCCACGATTTGTTTCACTTTTCCATCATGCAAATCAATACAAGGTCTGAATTTCAAGTTACATTCTCCTATTCTATCTCTAATGTGTGTAAGTTCACTCCATATTCGCCGTCGACTATGCTACTATGTGTTACATCGTGATCACAAGTGGATGTTTTGAACTTCCTCTTACATTAAAAGTTCAAAACATTCGCTTGTCAGCATCAAGAATATGGAGCGCTACTTGAGGAAGGAGGAAACGCAAGTGTACGTTATTGGTACACGCGTACCGGACTTCCCAAGTTCGCTCCATATTCGCCGTCGACTATGCTACTATGTGTTACATCGTGATCACAAGTGGATGTTTTGAACTTCCGCTATTACTGTTATCTATCAGATTAACATATCAAACTATCCCGCTCAACTTCTATCTGCCGATACTTGAGCTACCTGCTTAACTTTAGCTGATTTTGATTCTCCTGCAAAATTATAAGATGCTAATAATTGTTTGTTACGTAGCACCCATGTAATATAGATTACCAATAACAGAGAAATGATCGCAATTGCACCAAAAATTTGACGTAAGCTTATTTCTAGTAAACTTACATATTGTGGTGACTTCGTCTGACTATAGAGCAACATTCCAAATAGCACTAGTCCTACAGCTTGTCCAAGTGAACGGAATAGCTGCACTGCTGATAACCCAGCTCCCCTCACCTTTTCACTTGCAACGGCTGATGCAAGGAACGAGAACGAAGATAGTAGAATACCGAAGGACATTCCGGAAATTAATATATAGATCATAATAAAGATAGGTGATGTATCCACTGTAATCGTCGCCATTGCTCCACTACCTATAATTAAAAATATTGAACCGATCATTCCCATTGTTCTCATACCATAGCGATATGCAAATTGACCAGCAAGAATCGAACCTAATGGCCATGTAATGGACAATGGGATCATAACTAAACCTGAGCCCGTCGCAGAGAATCCTTTTACATGCTGCATCCACAAAGGAATATAGAAGATAATAGCTACTGTAATTGCGGATAAAACAAAGCCTGAGATTAGTGTAAATCTGAACATTTTATTCGTGAAAATCTCTAAAGGAATGAAAGGATCATTCGCTTGCTTCTCTACTCTGACAAAAGCATAAAGACAAATTAATGCTATAACCATCAACAGTGCATATATCCCTTTTACAGTAATGTCATCATTTTCAACAAATCCGTTTAATCCAAAGAGTAACAATAAGATACCGACAGAGAACGTTGTGATTCCTTTAGTATCAATGCCACGTGCTGTTTTTGTATATTGATTAGGCAAAAACTTATAGATCAGTACAAGTGCAATGAAAGCAAAAGGTACGTTCAAGTAGAAGATAGAACGCCACGATACATAATCAACTAATAAACCACCCGTTAATGGACCAAGTATACCCGCTACTCCCCATATGCTAGAGAGCCAACCTTGAATCTTGTAACGTTGTTGATCTTGAAACAGGTCCGTAATAATAACCATTGGTAAAGTTATAAGACTTGCTCCGCCTAAGCCTTGGATCGCACGAAACACGATTAGACTGGGCATATTCCAAGCAATTCCTGAAAGGGCCGAACCGATAATAAAGATAATGATTCCAATACTAATTAATAACTTACGTCCATAAATATCAGAGAGTTTACCATAGAGCGGCGTCGCAACGACCATTGCTAACAAATAGATCGTATTGACCCAACTATACCATTCAGCTCCTTCTAAATTATCCATTATAATTGGCATTGCAGTAGAAACGATCGTACCTTCAATTGCAGCTAGAAAAGTTGTGAGATATAGTGCAAGGACTACTTTTAGGCTAGACGGTTTCAAAGCAACATACTCCCTTTCGTCGCGAAATTTAATGTTAGATTAAGCTTTTTGGATGATGGTTATGATACAATTAACTGATATTGATTTTGAATCAAGGAGAATGAATGTGGGTTATGATTTACTATTAGAGATTATCGAGACCATAGGACCTATCGCACTTTTTCTAGTTCTTTGTCTCGGATTAATCGGTTTACCAATTCCAAATGAAGCTGTTGTATTAACGGCAGGGGCACTTTCTGAAGCAGACGTAATGGATTCTACTATTGCGTTTGCAATGGTGACTCTCGGTATTAGCTCAGCAATGACATTCAACTATAGTTTAGGCCGATTTACAAGTAGTCGACTTGGGAAATGGTTTTCTAAAAAGCAACAATTCGGAAAGTTTATTCAAAAGTCGGATGATCTCATTGATAAATATGGATTATATGCAATTCCAATTAGTGTGTTTTTCCCTTTTGTTAGACATGCAACGCCTTATGTAATGGGTATGAACAAAATGAGATTTTCGAAATTTTCACTCATTGCTTTTCCAGCTGCAACATTGTGGACATCGATTTATTTCACACTAGGACATTTTGTTGGTGACCGTATTCCCGAATTCATTTTACTTATTAGTCAATATGAAGCAGTATTTTTCACTCTAGGTGCAATTATTTTAAGTATACTTTTATTACGTGCGTTCCGTCGATACAAATTGAAGCATTCAGAAAGTAATGAATTGAAATAACTTCATAGCATTTCAGTAATTCACAATATTTATAGACTTGACGATAAGAAGCCGTATCAAAAGGTAATCCTTTGATACGGCTTCTTATTGTAACATTGCCTACACCGTTATTCTTGTACCAATGCTGCTAGAGCCGCTTCGACTAATTGCTCATACAATTCATCATTTTCTTCAATTTCATCTTCCACTTCAAGTAATAAGTCTTCGTCACCTGAACCAGCTAAAAAGAACAATCCATAGCCCCACTCTTTAGCTTTTCTACTTTTGTGTAATGCCATCTCATATGGTTTGGGATGCCCTTCAACTTGAAAGTGAACAGCTCCTACATGTCCATCTTCTTTCGTGTGTGTCATAGTAGCATGTAATATTTGTACATTCATAATAAATCCTCCTAAACTTTTTGTGCTGCTTGATTTACCCCTATGCAACAAAAAGTCACTTCGGAAGCATAATCTAAATTTTTTGTGCTGCTTGATTTACTCCTATGTAACAAAAAGTCACTTCGGAAGCATACGCTAACTTTTTGTTGTTATCAGCAAAATAGCATTGTATAAAACAGCATACACTTACTTCAATGTATATTTCAACTGTTATCTACTCTGGATTGCTTAAGCAAAGGCTCCATTAGCTCATACAACCCATTATCTCCTGCTAATTCTTAGTATAAGCACGATAGCACCAACGATAAATAACAATCCTATACAGACGAATACAAACATTAGTATCATTTTTCTATCTTGAATATTTTTCTTTACTTCTTCTTCCGAAGTTAGTTTTACGATAGAATCTGGTGAACTAGGATCAATTATTATATCATCTACGAATTCAACTGTAGGTGGGACATTAACATCGAATTTATATGGACCTAATTCTGTAAAAATGTCCGAGTTATCAGCAATAATAGATGTATTGCTACATGAGGAGACTTCTATTGTACCGTCCGCATCATATGCAAATACTGCATAACGTTTTCCTTCTTTAAATTCATAGCCACAGCTGTCGGATAATTGGGCTGAAGAGAGTGTAATAAGTTCAGTCACTTCACCTTTCCAAGAACCATACACTTGAAATGTCCATTCGATGGGATTAGTTGAATTTTGTAATCCTAATAGTGAACTTTTTACTTTCTTATTTGTAACAACACCGTCAAATACCCAATCATGCTTTTCTAAAGCCTCTTCATAGCTCCCAGAATCTATACAGCTACATGCAAGTGCCCTATTTTGTTCATTTACAAGTAATCCACTCAGTAGTAATACAATTATTACAAACAAATGAACAACATGTTTTCGCTTCAACTTCAATTGTTCTTACCTCCATCACCTAATCATTATAGTTTTCAAATTTTCATGCTATTGGGTTACACTCCAATTGTGTTACTAATGCCTTCTTCTCTTATAAATTAGCATAGCAATAAAAAGAATTAATAAAATAAAGATAATAATGACTGCTATTATACCTGTTTGGTTAAATTTTTCACTAGAATCTTTTTCAGTCATTCCTTCACTATAAGTTAACCCTTGCTGATCAGTAACTGTTGTTAATGTAACGTTATTCTCTTTATTTTCATTGATTATTCTCGAATTGTCCTCGACAGATGAATTTGAATCATTTACTATATCACCTGAGAGTTCATCTATTGACGGTACAATAAATTCATATTTGTATGATCCTAACTCGGTGAAAATATCAGAGTTATCAGCAATAAGCATTGTTTTACTGCATGAGGATACCTTTATTTGATCGTTTATATCATTAGCAAATACTGCATATCGTTTTCCTACTTTGAATTCATAACCGCAACTAGCTGAAGATAATGCAGAATAGACCGTAACAACCTCGGTAATTTCACCTTTCCATGAACCATTCACTTGAAATGTCCATTCAACTGGATCGGCTGAGCTTATTGTTCCTAGCAATGAACTTTTTTCTTTTTTGTTCGTAACGACACCATCGAATACATAATCACTATTCGCTAACTCATCTTCAAAGCCCCCCGGAGCTACAGCACAACTACATGCATATGCACTTTTTTGTTCAGTAACCATTAATCCACTCAATAGTAATATGACAATGACAAACAGATGTACAACTTGTTTTCGTTTCAATTACATATCCTCCTCTTCTAATCAACATATTATCTTTGATGATTGATTCAATCATTTTTATTGGTTTAATTTCGGCTCAACGCTGTAATTAATGCTTGTCATACACAGGGGATAATGTTTCTGAAGTCCTTCAATTGAGCGAAGAAATTAACATTAATTGATATTCAGGCACCATTTAAGGTTTTGAACATTAATTTCATCATGTATTTCCTAGTATTTATATAAATGAGTAATTACAATCAAATACTATCGAAATTTGAACTACCTACTTTCGATTGAATAACATGAAAAATCCCCCTAAAACCGTTCTCTATTAGATAGAACGGTTTTAGGAGGAAAAATGTTACATTTTATTAATAATTAAAGTGATGAGAAGTTATGTTTCAAATTCGTTATCGATTAATCTCTCTGCATCACTTCATTATCAAATTCCGCTGTTTGAACTACTTCATAAAATAAAGGTTCATAAAGCGGGTTTTCAGAACCAAGAAGATGGAGCGTTACTTGTGGAAGGAGGAAACGTAAATGTACGTGTTTGGTACATGCGTACCGGACTTCCCAAGTTCGCTCCATATTCGAAGCCGAATATACTTCGAAGTCATTCATCGTTATCAAAGTCCGCTTTTTGAACTACTTCTTAGAAGTTTGCTTACTTGGCCAGAATGCCCACTTCCCACACACAACCGTAAGCGCTGGCACAAGGAACGGACGCACGATAAACGTATCTAGTAATACACCAATCGCAGTAATGACTCCGAACTGTACTAGAATTGTAATCGGCACTTGAGTTAGGACGAAGAATGTTCCACCAAGAATGAGACCAGCAGAAGATATTACTTCACCCGTCTCAGCTACTCCTTCTTTAACTGCTTGTTTCAACGGCATTGTTTTTGCTTTTTTCCAAATACCTGAGATCATAAAGATATTATAATCTTCTCCAAGTGCAATTAAGAATACGAATGCATATAACGGAATAGACGCTTGTATCGCATCAACACCAAGTCCATAGTGAAGAATAATCCATCCAAGTCCAAGTGCTGCTAAGAATGACACTAGAACGGTAACAACAAGATATATGGTTGCAATTATAGAACGAAGATACGCTAACAACAAGATAACAATCAATAAGGTAACAATTGGCATTATGACACTATTATCTCGATTATTAATTTGTTGGGTATCATATTGTCCTGCCGTTTGACCTGCGATCCAGTAGCTATCAGTATTACCTAGCTCGGTAGTTAACTGCTCTTCCAATACAGGAATATAATCCATCGCCTCAGTAGAATATGGATCTATATCAAGAACCACTTCAAATGAGCTATATGACGAATCTACTTCACTGACCACTGCTTCTGTAACATTGTTAACAAATTCATGAGTTGCAACTTTATTAGCTATCCCATTAACATCATCATTATCTTTCACAACGACTGTAATCGGTGCAAGTTCACCCGGAGTGTACGTCTGTCCGACAATGGTAAATCCTTCTCTTGATTCCATATCCTCAGGGAAGGAAGATAATAGATCGTATTTATATTTCGTTTGTGTTGAGAATAGCGCAAGCACAATTAATACAATCATCGTAACAGAGATGACTAGCCATGGTTTTTCAGTAACGAAAGTCCCGATCTTACCCCAAAGTTTATGTTGAGTTTTTGGTTTTTTAACTGGTTTATTACGTTTAATTGCTCTTTCTTGTTCCATCTCCTCTGTTCTAGGGATGAATGGGAAGAATGATGCTCGACCTAAAATAGCTAATATAGCCGGAACAAGTGTTAAACTTGCAATTCCCATAATTAAGATCGAAAGCGAGAATGGAATGGCGAAACGGTGAGATGAACCGTACTGGGCAAATAACAATACAAGTAATGCCATCACTACAGTAAAACCACTCATGGCAATTGCACCGGAAGCATTTTTGAATGCATGAATTAATGCTGTTCTTGGATTTTTCTCATGTCGCAAATCATCGCGATAGCGAGTAATTAGGAATAGACAATAATCCGTTCCCGCACCAAACAGTAGTACCGTCATAATACTAATTGCCTGTGAATCTACAGTAATCCAACCATTTCCAGCTAACCAACCTAGAATAGGACTTGTTACAAGATAAGCGAAGCCTACGCCAACTAACGGAATGATCGCCAATATTGGAGAACGATAAATAACTAATAATAGAATGAGTACAAGTAATACTGTTGCAATTAACAATACAATGTCTGCATCCAAGAATAGATCTGTCGCATCAACAGAAATACCGACTGGGCCAGTAAATCTTGCTGATAAGCCATCTGTAAAATCAGCTTCAAATACATTAACTCCAGCTTGTTCATTAATGTACTCTCTTATGTGGGTAAGATTTTCTTTCAGTACTTCAGTTTCCGTTTCACCTGTAAATGTAATCGGTAATATAAGTGTACTGCCATCTTCTGATGTTAATACCTCTATAGGTATACCCATATGCAATGGAATAATTTCTTCTTGCGAAGGCAACGGGTTATTTGTTAGTTCTTCAGATACGCTACGTACAATAGTGAAGTCCTCTTCGGTTAATCCAGTGTCGCGATGCCATACTAATAAGGCAGGTACGCCTGTTGAATTTGGAAAGTACTCTTGTATAACTTGTTCTGCTAATACAGATTGTGCATCGCTTGGCAAGTTAGCAGCATTATTTTGCTCCTTGTCCCCTACACTAGGTAATGTTAAGGTTAAGATAAGTGCAATTAATATCCATACTACTAGTGTAACCCACTTGCTGATCTTGCCTGTAAAGCAAGATGCAATACGTTGAATCATGAAATTTTCCTCCATTTCGTATTCACCAATTAATTTACTATACCGTTCGGTTAATTAATTATATATACTAGTTAGTAAATAAATCAACATATTATTTTATGAATTTTTGATGAAGGGAAAATCGTTATGAACACAAACCAACCTAACTCTATACCAAAGCGTAAACCAGGTAGACCAAAAGTTGAAAAATCACCTACGAAAATGAGCATTTTAAGAACTGGTGCTTTTTTATTTATGGAGGTCGGATACGAAAAAGTATCATTAGAATCCGTTGCGAAAGCATGTGGAATTACGAAGGCTAGTGTCTATTACTACTTCAATAATAAATCGGAACTATTTACGGAGTGTCTTGTTGCGGTTATGACCATCGCACATAACGCAACTGCCACCATATTAAGTGAACCAATACCTTTGAAAGATAAATTAATTAAAATCGCCATTCGCCAAATGAGTAATGCCCATCTTGATTTTGAATCTATGATGCGTGATGCAGCTGTTGAACTATCTGACGAACAGACTGAAAATATTCGGAAAGCAGAGAAAAAACTTCATGATGTCGTCCATGATGCTTTCCAAAACGCTATCAACAGCGGAGAAATTAACAATCATCACTCACCTATCGTATTAGCCCACACCTTTGTAGCATTATTGACGATGAAAAACCACCTTAATCTAAAGCAGCAACAAATTCCTGTGGAACAACTCGTAGCCCAGTTGATTGAGATACTATGGACGGGTATACAAAACGAGGGATAATCTACTGAGTCTATGTCATAGACTCAATGATTGTCCCTCGTTGCAGACTTTGATAGCGATGATTGGCTTCGTTTCATATTCGATTTCGAATATGAAGCGAACTTGCGAAGTCCGGGCCGCGTGTACCAATTACGTACACTTACGTTTCCTCCTTCCGCAAGTAGCGCTTCATCTTCTTGGCTCTGAAAGCCTGCATTGCACTTGAAGTAGTAATCCAACTTTAACTTATAAGATAATGATAGCAAATACTGCAGCCAGTACGAAACGATAGTATGCAAAGTATGATAGTTTTAATTTTTTCATCAAATTAACGAATGTTACAACTGCTAACATACCTACGATGAATGATGCACATAATCCAACTAGGAATAACGGCAAATCAGTCGTTGTTAGACCAGCACGATTTTCAATGAGATCAAGAAAGCTCGCTCCGCCCATAATGGGTACTGATACGATAAAAGTAAATTCTGCAGCTGCTTTTTGACTTGTTCCTGACAACATACCACCCGAGATCGTAGATCCAGAACGTGAAAATCCAGGCCATAACGCTAATATTTGAAAACAACCGATAATGAAAGCTTGTTTGTAACTAATATCATCTATTTCTTCCGCTGTTACTTCTCTCTTACTTCTTTCTGCGACAATCATCAGAATACCACCAAGCACTAGACCGATCAATACGGTAGATGGTCCAAACAAATATTGTTTAATTACTGAATGTAGTAGCAATCCTATAATGCTTGCAGGTAACATAGCAAGTAATATATGTATGAAGTTCATACCTTTATTTAATTTGAATTGTAATACTTTCATAAATGTTTTGAAATATAATACGAGTACTGCTAGTACTGCACCGAATTGAATAACTACTTCAAACGTCTTAGCGCGCTCTCCTTCGAACCCTAACAAATGACCGACTAAAATCAAATGGCCAGTGGAGGAAACCGGTAAAAACTCTGTCAGCCCCTCCACAATACCCATAATCATTGCTTTTATTAAATCTAACACCTAGACACACTCCTTCTCGACTTTAGAATGAGAATCTGTACATACCATCTGCTTGTACATTTTCTATTCTATGCATGACCGAGTCCAGACATTTCTGGTTCTTGTGCCTCAACAATAATTTCTATACTGCGAATTCGATTTTCATCTCGCTCACGAATAATAAAAGTGGCGTCGGCATACTTCCACTCAATATTTTCATCTAGATCGGGTTGTAATTGATACAACCAACCTCCAATGGTATGCGTTTCTCCTACATCCAAATCCAAGCCTGTCATCTCATTCACATCAGTAATTAGTGCGCGACCTTCAACAAGAAAACGCCTATCATCGATTCGATCAATTTCTTCTCGTTCATCCGTATCGAACTCATCGCGAATTTCTCCCACGATTTCTTCGATAATGTCTTCAATTGTAATTAAGCCTGATGTACCACCATATTCATCGAGCAAAATCGCCATATGAATCTGTTCTCGTTGCATAATCGTCAGCAATTTACGTATTGGCATCGTATCCGGAACAGACAATACAGTTTGCATCAATTTTGTGAGATCAGGATGCTCTTCTGCTTTCGTAATATGTTGGAATAAATATACCTTTGTATTAAGTAACCCTATAATATTATCTTTATCACCTTGAGCGACAGGGAACCGAGTATATCGTTCCTGCATAATCGTATCAATATTCACTTCTGTACTGTTCTCTACAAAAACACATACCATATCCGTTCGCGGTACCATAATATCTCGTGCTAATGTATCATCAAAATCAAAAATATTAGTCATAAATCCTAATTCACTTTTATTAATCTTGCCATTCTCATAGCTATCATTCAATATTAGGCGGATCTCTTCTTCACTGTGAGCATCAGCTTCGCTCATGACTGTATAACCCATTAGCTTAACAAGCGCATTGGCAGAACCGTTGAGTACCCATATAAAAGGGTATGCAATCTTATGGAACCATATAATAGCCGGTGAAAGCTTAATCGCCATCTCTTCTGATTTAATAATAGCAACACTTTTGGGTGCAAGTTCCCCAAAGACAACATGAAGAAAAGTTACAAATAGAAAGGCAATAATGAATGCAATAATATCACTAATCTCAGTAGATAGTGGCAATTGAACAAACAAAGGATGAAGTAACTTTGCTACGGTGGGTTCACCTAACCAACCAAGTCCTAAAGCAGTAATTGTAATACCAAGTTGGCATGCCGATAGATATCCATCAAGCTCTTTCGTGACAGTTTCCACTGCTTTTGCATTTTTAACGTTTTCAGCAACCATTTGCTGCACTCGGCTCGGCCTAACCCGTATAATGGAAAATTCAGTGGCAACGAAAAAAGCTGTTAGTATTAATAACACAAGAAACACAATTAAGTTCAAAATCATCTCTGCAGAGCTCCTCTCGAGTACCATATACCGAAATAGATTCTCCTTAGAGATGAGTTATTATGCATTTAGATGGCTGATCTTAGTAATCTAAACAATTACGATCGCCCTTATTATCTTATACATTTATCAATTGTATATCACCAAGGTGGTGTATCATCATTAGATTGAACCAACTGATCGTTTACTTCATTTGCACCAGATGAATCGAATGAATCAGTCTCATTCGCTGTATCCGATACTTTCGTTCCAATGATCTCCATAATTTCTTCAAGTGGTGGCGGCGCTAGTAATTCAACAGGCGACATTCCTTTCTCGAATTGCAACGCGTCACCTTCAATAACGGCTACATAACGTCCATTGTGCTTGGCAATATGCACACTTACCCCATAATCTGCTAATAGCCCTTTAATAGATACATTACCTACTTTAAAGGCCATCGTTAAATCTTCCTTCTGTTGAATGAGGGAATAATTAGCTTCTTCTACTTGTTGTGGTGTCCACCATTCTTGCAATTCCCGCTTCTCACTTGCAGCCCATACCTCAACTGCATTTTCTTCCTGAGAACGTTCACTACTTACATTGTCTTGCCATTTCTCTTCGATATACTGATGAACCATTTCAACGACTTGCTCACTAACAACTTCTGGAATAGGCTTTTCATAACTCACATACTTCAAAAAATCCTCAAAATACCTTGCATGCGATGCTTGATGTATTTTCAGTTCCCAACGTTCAAGAATGCCGTCTTGCTCCATATGAGGATACTGAATGGATTTAATGCTACGAGCACTAAATGCCATCTCCACTTGAGCAATCAAACTTTTCTCATCAGAGATACGAGCTATTTTAGGCTCAAAATCACATTTTAAAATAAACAGAAAAGGCTCATCAAAAAAAGTATTCAATGTGCATGATGCAACGATAAATGCACCGCCACGAACAGCTGAAGTATCCATATAGACGCGAACAAGCTCATCTGATAAACTATGAAATCTTTCTTTATGATCTGCCTCACGAATACGTTGAAACAAATTATAGTTTCCATTGCTGGCTAACTCATAACCTGGCTCCACCATAAACATACCGACTTTAGTTGGTGCATTAGGTGTGTTAGGATGACGCTCTACTTTACGCTTAACAATTTTAATAAATTCCTCATCAAGAAATTGTTTCAGCGCACTATCCGCGTATTCGTCGCCATCCATTGTTTGATAATGTTTGAAAGCTTTATAGCTACCTACAGAGCCTTTATCAGATTCCGATTGAATAACAAAAAATGATAAATAATTCATGCGAAAATCCATTAGTTCAACGCTCCTACGATTAATATAGCAAGGATCATATGAATAATGATCATAACTGGAATACCAATTTTAAAACTACGATGTTTAGTTTTATGACGGAAATGATACATAGCCATATAAGTACCTACTGCTCCGCCTAATGCGCTGAACAGAAAAATATGACGTTCAGGAATACGAGCAGTGTTATTACGTGCACTTTCTTTATCCTTACCCATAATCCAATACAAATACACATTTAGAAACAGAATATAACCTACTATCCAGTATATAGTGTCCACGTTGTTGCCTCCTCATTCTATTAAATTAGCTCTACGATTTTTCAAAAGATCAATGAACAGACCTAACATGATATGTATATAAAAAAATCAGTAGTATCCACATAAGCAACCTAAATCTATTAATCTCAAGTAGATTGGTGTATCTATATTCTACTACAGTCTATCCTCAATTTGCACCTAAATTGAATCTGACTCGCACCTCACTTCTTGCTGAATCATAGATCATGCCATGCTAACCGCCCCTACCATTATGTTTATGGTTAGTAATACGGTATAATCTATATAATCATAAACTAAAGGAGATTGATGAACGGTGAGGAATGCAGACAAAGAAGCTATTTATGCATTATGTGATTTCATTAATCAGAACTTTAAGGAAGTACATAAGTCTCCATATAGCAAAAGCTTCTACAACAAAGAAGTAGACTGGGGATATAAACCTGAAGGTGTCATACGGATATCTGACCATTGGAACTTCCTTAGTCAAGAGGAGATTCACTGTGCTACGCACCAAGAGATTAATAATGAGTCATTTTCTATCGGTATATTTGAAGGTGATAAATTTAATATTATTTATAGTTATAATAAAGAATATGGTTCATCTGCTAATGTCGGTGATCGAGTATATAGACTTTATATCGATGACAAAGGAGCATTTGTATCCGATATCGTTATAGGTCAAGAACCTATTTATGCTCCCGGAATAGAAGATCGTAGAATCACTTCTTACTTCCTATTATCTGGTTATTAACAATTACTACTTCATCTAAAGTCATAGTATCCATCCCATCTCTTTATTAGACGAATGAAATGAGATGAACTACGGCAAATTTATTGAAAAATAGACTAAGTTAAATTCTAATATTGATATTTGACCTTAAGAAAACCGCCTTAGTGTGAAAAGGCGGTTTTTTGAGCTATCGTCTCTCTACTTTTTTATGAGTACAACTCGAATTAATCCAACCACTCTCTTTGTCCAATGATGTGGAATAAGTGTTTGTTATCAGTATTCAAAGCTTCCTGTATTCTTTTAATAGTAAAATCACTAATTGGTCGAGGTAAATTATCTATACTGAAATACTTACATTCAGTTACTTCCTTAGAATCAGGCTCAGGTTGTTTAATGTCGTCTAAATTACATCTAAAGGCAAAGTGATGCATATCATGATTAGGTTCATAATATACACCTGTTAATCGTCCCACAGTAACTTCAAGACCTGTTTCTTCAAACACTTCTCTCTTAGCAGTGTCATCTGCTGACTCATTCGTCTCTGATAGCCCACCTGGAAGTTCCCAATTGTATTTACCATAGTTATGCCTCACTAGAAGAATTTTTCCTTCTTTATCAAGTATAACAGCAGCTGCTCCCACTAACTTATTTGACATTAAATATCCTCCTAAACTATTTTTGTTAAGGAATTCCATCTAAATTATACGAGAAATAATTAAAGATTGTTGCAACGGTCTTAAATTAAACTGCCTTTTAGCTTAGCTACTTCCCTATCCGAACAACTGATTGATTTTTATTTTTACATTGTTAACATAGCCAAAAAACTAAAAACACCTCTAAGTTGTACGAGTAGTTCACTACTCGCTACCGACTTAAAGGTGTTTCTTGTTGTATAAAATTAATTCCTTACCTCAAGTTACCTATTTAGACTACTTGATTTGATCAATTCTTGAATCTAACGGATAGAAGATAAGATTAATCGGGAATGAAGATCCTGCTGGAGGACTAAATTCTATCGTTAATTTTTTATCTTTCGTCGATGTTTGTCCTAGTGATACAAATCCGTCAAATGGTGTTAATACACCAGAAGATGGTACTCTCACAAACTGTCCGTTCACTTTGAAAGCACCTTTGAAAGAGCCACCTCTTGCATTTAATAATACCGTCATATTGCCTGGATTATTAATAGTAATACGATAAACCGCACCATAATTTCCGGATAGAGTCGTCGGAACATCACGTTGCACATCGTATCCACTAATGAACGGATCGGCATTACCATCACCGATAACAAGTCTTTGTAATTTCTTCGCGCCTACTTTAGATAAATCAAGATCCAATTGAATATCAGAAGCTTCAAATGTTCCTCTAACATGACCATCAAAAGCTAATTTTTTTAGTGAAAGCATTTTTGAACTAGCTGTAGTATCTGCCGCAAATGTCATTTGTAGTGGGCCTGTGGCTTCAACATCATACATTGTGTTAATTCCGTACTCAGGGAAGAACGTTGGGAATTGACGATACACGATTGTCTCACCTGGTTTTACAACAAATTCTTCTGTAATCTTATTATTCATTAAGAAGTCAATCGGAGCTTCACTGCCAAGTAACATTGCATATTTTGATGGGAATACTTCGCCGACATTTGTCGTTTTCAATGTTACTGGCTCAGATCCATTATTCGTCGCTAAGATCGCAAACTGCATATTTTTACCTGATTTATTGACATGGTTAGCATACAAACGAGCTTTACCATTAATATTATCTTGATATAAAATCCCTGAAGTTCTAATATTCTCAGGACTATCACTTACAAGCAATTTACGAGATGTGTCATATGTCGATTTTTTGGAAATTTGCGGGAATTTTAAGATTTGCGAATTAAATTCTGAATCTGTTGCTTTAATGTATGATCCTGCTTTACCGGTGTATACACCATATTCAAATTCATCAAACATGACGCTGTCCGTCACAACGATTTTCCTTGTATACGGTTTACTTTTATTACCGCTTTTATCAGTGGCAACTAGAGAAACTTCATATGTTCCTGCTTCAAAGAAAGCATCTTTCTTCCCAGTCCATGACAAGGAAACTGACTCTGAATCCGGATCGTAGCTTAGATTTGTATAATTGATGGTTTCACCAATATCATACTTTTCCTTATCTACAGAAAACTTCGCAACTGGAGTTGAACCAAGTTCTTTATCATAATTGTCTTTTGCCTTTGGTACATAAGTTACCGTAACTTTTTTCTGTTCATTATTATAAGTATAGGTTGCCCCCATAACATCACTCAACCACGTTAACTGCACCATAATTCTACCATTAATCATACGAGCAATATTATTGTTAGGCTGTTTCACACCATCGAGTGTAATAATATTTTTATTAGTATCTAAGACAATAACATGGTCTTCTGTAACCATTTTAACGGAACGAGACGCTGCATTATAAGTTACATCCATCCCAAAAGTATCTCCTAAAAATTTGGCAGGTAAATATGTTTTTCCTGAGATTGCCGTAGCAGGTGAATCTAAAGTTACTTGCTGTCCATTACGAAAAGCTTCCTTCTTGTCTAAATAGAGAACGACTTGAGCTGTACTTGTTGCGATGGCATTTGCCACATTTTGCTCTGGAACGACAAATGCCGAACCTGCTAGAATACTAGTACTAAGAACTAATGCTACCCATTTTTTACGCATTGTTAGCCTCCTGATGCTTTCCTTTTACTTCGTTATACGATTTACATATGTAATAGTCGTAATTGAAGTATAATTTGTTTTGTTATTACTCATGTTGTGATGAAACTGCCTTGTAAACCGAATTGTACACAAGTTCTGCAAGTTGGCAGCCTATTTCAGTGGCTGTCCCTGCATACAAATGCTCGTGAACATAACATGGTTGTTGTGATGTAGCGATGACTAGAGCATCAGTTGTTGTTCCTGTTGCAATCAGTCCATTGCTTTGCTCTGTTATCCCATAGTCAGCAAGCGCGGCGCATTTGGCTTCTGTTGCAGTGATGAGACTATTAATGATCGCAGCTTCACTTAATCGCCCATCAATGATAACAAATATGTTAATCGTACCCGCGTGATAAGCGGGATAAGTTTGACGAGGTGTTCCTGCTCGTGCAGCATTAGACGTACCCGAAGTAACGAGTACAAATAAGCTATAGTCCTCTTGACGCCATTCGCCAATTACTGCGTCAGATAAGTTCGCAGCTGTCATTAATCCAACGGTATCTTCTTCTGAAAGTTGTTCACTTGCAATGAGTTCAAGCATGTCATTAATAGGATCATTGCTTTCATAATGAAGTGGTACCCGGTAATTGACAAAGGCATGAGCGGTATGTACTCCTCCATTCCAAACAGCACTACTAATCACTTTCAAAGGCATATCACTTTCAATCACAACACTATTATGACGATATTTAATCGACAAATGTTGCTGAAACTGAGAAGAAAACTGATTGATGCCGTGTCGGAACGGCTGAGCAATGGTATACCGTTGCAGATCACTTTCCATATCATTACAATTCATTTCTAACATCCTTTCTATACGTTGATAGAATAGTGGATAATGTGCTAACACATTGGATGTTTTGTTGTCTTGTCTTTATCGCTAATCGAATATATGAAGCTTCTAACCCTTTGAATGTGCTTGCATCTCGAATTAATATACCTTGCATACCCATTAATTGTTGCAGCTCCGATGATGAGATATCGTAACCGTAGGAGAGATCAACTAATATATAATTCGTAACCGTTCGAAATGGTCTAACTTGAATGGCAGCTAGCTGCTCGTACATCCAATTGGCTTCTTCAACTAACCAAGACTTTGATTGGTTAGCAAATGTATGGTCTTGCAATACAGCATGTCCAATGAATTGGGCTAATGAGTTAACACTCCAAGGATACTGCATCCCCTTCATAAGTTGTAGTTGATTAGCCACTCCGATCATATAGCCAAGTCGTATGCCAGGTATCGAGTAAAATTTCGTCATCGAACGAATGACAAAGAGATTACGGTACGTTGTAACTTTTGATATCCAACTCAGCTCATCTTCATTCTGATGAAAATCTAGAAACGCTTCATCTAGTACAACGATAGCACCTGATTGAAGTAAATCTGTTACCATCGCTTCACTTAGTAATTGCCCTGTTGGATTATTTGGATGTCCTAGCATATAGAGTTCAACCGTCTGCTGTTCCATTAGCTGATCTACCTGTTGTTCATTCGGAGTAAAATCATTATCCGCATTACTTTCGATATAAGTAATTTCACAACCAATCTTCTGTAAGGCTTGTTCATACTCGATAAAAGAAGGCGCAACAATTGCTGCCGTTTTCGGCTTGAAATAACGAATGACAAGATCGATTAATTCAGCTGCACCATTTCCTACGATCACTTCTTCAGCGTGAATGTGATGCTTATACGCTATCGTTTCTCTTAATTGACGAATCGCTGGATCAGGATACTTTGTAATATGTTGAATATACTGCGACAGTATGTCAGCTACTACTTGAGGTGGTCCTAATGGATTCATATTGGAACTGAAATCTAATAACTGATCTTCTTCAATACCATACATTTCGGAGGCAGATAACAAATCACCACCGTGTCCATATCTTTCGAGCAATTGTATACCTCCTCCCTTTATTTCCTAGTCGTTACGTAAACATACCATTTGTTATCGTTTCTAACTGTTTCGATATGAATTACGAACATCGTAATCCGTTACAATTATAAAATGGTATAGACGAACATAACTGCGATCACTAAATTAACGGTTTCAATAATTTCAGTCATAGCTCCATACGTATCCCCAGTTAAACCATCTAATTTCGCTTTCATCCACTTCGCTGCGATCCATCCGACAATCGCTGAACTCATCGGTAATAACAGTGCTAACCAGAGAAAGTCCTTATAGCCAGAAATATTAATAACATAAAACATTAATGGCATTAAGTATAAGAATAGAGACGTTGTTGTCGCAGCACTAACATACTGACGCTTTATCCCATGAAACATGGATGCTAACCCATTACTACGCGCAGGCTTCCAACTTGAAACTGCAATGACCATCCACCATCTGCTCCACATGGCTGTTCCTACTATAATTAATACTAACCAAACGATGGAAAGTTGCTTATTTGCAACTTCTTGTAATAGATACACTAGACTTGACCATTTCAGTGCAATGTTGATAATTGCGCTAATGACGCCAAAAGCGCCCACTCTACTATCTTTCATAATCTCTAACATCTGATCTTTGCTTCTACGGCTTAATAGCCCATCCGCACTGTCCATAAGCCCATCTAAATGTAAACCGCCTGTCAATGCAATCCATATCGTAACTAATATTAAAGCACCCAGTATAGGAGGAGTTACATAGCCGACTCCCCATCCACATATACTTACTATTAACCCGATCAATGCACCAACAACAGGGAAAAAGATAACACTTTTATGTAGAATGTTTTTTTCGAATTCAATCCGCATCCGAATAGGTAATATCGTTAGAAACTGTATTGCTGCTACACATCCATGTACATATTGTTTTATTTGTTCACGCTCATCATTAACCAAACTGCGATCACTCCTATTAAAATCCAAATCCGTACACCGTATAATACGTTAATACTCATCTTAATATGATTCGCTTCTAGTGACCGATAAGGCCAACCTAATCGAGCACGTTCATGCCACTGTCCGAAATAACGATTTCGTCCACCTAATTCAATATGAAGCGCCCCTGCAACTGCTGATTCGGGGATACCACTATTAGGGCTTGGATGTTTTTGCGCAAAAGTAACAATAGCTTGATAGCTTTTTCGCCCATCAAGCTTCGGATGTAACCATGCAATTGTAACAATAATCAATCCAGTTAGTCGAGCTGGGATATAATTAAGTATATCATCTAAGCGAGCAGAGCACTTTCCAAAATATTCATACTTATCATTACGGTAACCAACCATGGAATCTAGCGTATTACACGCACGATAGACCATCGCAAGTGGTGCACCACCAATTAATGACCAAAATATAGGGGAGACAAAAGCATCGACAATATTTTCAGCAATCGTTTCTACAGTTGCTCTTGTCATATCGCCTTCATCCATTACTTCACTATCACGACTAACAATGTAACCAACATATTTACGCGCACTATCCATATCACCACTAATTAATGGTTCGTAAACTAAATTACCTGCATCCCTTAAACCTTTCACTGCAATCGTCGTTGATAATAACCACGCCGAGACGGTATAAGATAGCCACGGGTGAATTGCATAAGTAAGCAGATGAATACTGACCATAATAATGGCAACGAGTACTACTGTACTTACTGTAAGTATCAATCCTCGATATAGAAGAGAGCGATCACTATAATTACGTTCAGCACGATATAGCTTCCCTTGTAGCCACTTAATCCATCTCCCCATCCAAATAACAGGATGAGTTGGCCATTTCGGATCTCCAATTACCCAATCAATTAAAATCGCTGCAATGATGATAAGCAACCATTCTTGCAAGCTATACCACATCACTGTTCCTCCAATTTGTAAGCCAATGATTTCAACTCAATCGGAATGCCTGCTGTTACGAGAAATACTTTATCTGCTAGAGCGGCAATTCGCTGATTAAGGCGACCTGCTTCATCGCGATACATTCTACTTAACTTATTCAACGGTACAATGCCGCTACCAACCTCATTGCTAACGATAACAACAGGGTAAGGATACTTTTTCAAATATTGCAGTAATGTATGAATCACTTCGAGCAACTTATCATTTCCCTCATGTTCCACATCTAACTCCATGAACCAATTACTTAGCCATAATGTCATACAATCAATCAATATGACTGGCTCTTCAACTGATTCATTATCTATCGTATGCTTATGTATGCTTTCTAAACATTCTGTAAGTTGTAATGGCGCTTCCCAAGTTGCCCATTGAAAAGATTCATTGTCACGTTGTTTCCGATGCAATGCGATACGTTCATTCATCTCTTGATCAAATGCTTGCGCAGTTGCAATATAGATGCCATGTGTTGATAGCGAACTTGCAAACTGTTCAGCAAAATGGCTTTTTCCACTGCGGGCGCCGCCTGTTACGAGTGTGATCATTTTCCTACTCCTCTCTAAAGTTGTAGTTCAAAATATGGACTTTGATAACGATGGTTAGCTAACGTTGCTTATTCGACATCGAATAGGTAGCGAACTTGGAAAGTCCGGTACGCGTGTACCAATAACGTACACTTGCGTTTCCTCC
>Ga0160453_100480_pt1 | contig 30221 bp, 25 predicted proteins | sample HID1971K_E6MG_FD_108228 | JGI IMG/M metagenome (GOLD analysis project Ga0160453, IMG submission 108228) | Enriched millipede-associated microbial communities from UW Madison campus, WI, USA - HID1971K_E6 MG | ecosystem: Host-associated > Arthropoda: Insects > Digestive system > Unclassified ...
ACTCCGTTAGCATAGTCATCGTTATCAAAGTCCGCTTATTGAACTTCCTCTTAAAATAAATGTTCAATAAGCCGGCTTTCAGAACCGAGAAGATGGAGCGCTACTTGAGGAAGGAGGAAACGCAAGTGTACGTAATTGGTACATGCGTACCGGACTTCCCAAGTTCGCTTCATATTCGATGTCGAGTACACTCCGTTAGCATAGTCATCGTTATCAAAGTCCGCTTATTGAACTTCCTCTTAAAATAAATGTTCAAAAAGCGGGCTTTCAGAACCGAGAAGATGGAGCGCTACTTGAGGAAGGAGGAAACGCAAGTGTACGTTATTGGTACACGCGTACCGGACTTCCCAAGTTCGCTTCATATTCGATGTCGAATAAACTTCAGCGTGTCACATCGTTATCAAAGTCCGCTTATTGAACTTCCTTTTCCAATAAAGGTTCAAAACATTTGCTTGTCAGCACCAAGAAGATGCCATGAAGCTAGGAAACGAGAAGCGGAGTGTACGTTATTGGTACACGAGCACTCGCAGGCTTCCGATGAATGGCATCTTCGACGTCGACTATGCTACGTTAGCCAATCATCGTGATCACGAGTGAATGTTTTGAACTTCCGCCACAGCTGCGGCTAGTGCTTGGTCTAGGTCAGCTATCAAATCATCCACATGCTCAATACCAACAGAGAATCGAAGCAATCGATCATCGACGCCAATCGCTTGACGGATTTCTAGCGGAATATCTGCATGCGTCTGCACGGCTGGATAAGTCATTAGTGATTCTACCCCGCCCAGACTTTCAGCAAATGCAATTAGCTTTACATTACGTAATATCGGAGCTACATAACGTGCATCCTTCACTTTGAAAGAGAAGATCCCAGTGTTACCAGATGCTTGCTTATTCTGAATATCATGTCCAGGATGCGTTACCAAAGCAGGATAGAACACTTCAGCTATCGCTGGATGAGTTAATAGATGGTTGGCAATAGCTGTTGCATTCGATTGATGACGTTCCATTCGAAGTGCTAATGTTTTCATACCTCTAGTAAGTAAGAATGAATCCTGTGGTCCAAGTACGGCACCAATTGAATTATGAAGAATAGCCATCTCTTGTGACAATGCTTCGCCCTTTGTCACAATAAGACCAGCAAGCACATCATTATGACCACCCAGATACTTCGTAGCACTATGAATAACGATATCTGCTCCTAGTTCAATTGGTCGTTGGTAGTATGGCGTTAGTAATGTATTGTCTACAATTGTTAGCAGACCGTTAGCCTTTGCCCATGTTGTTACTTTCTCAATATCGGTAACCATCATTAGCGGATTGGTAGGCGTTTCAATTAACACGGCTTTAGTATTAGGAAGTAAGCTTGATTGCAAATCATCTAAACTGTTTGTGTCCACATAAGTTGCTGTTACACCAAAACGAGACATAACACGCTCTAATAGACGATATGTTCCACCGTATAGATCAAGAGATACAATAAGGTGATCACCTGAACTGAAATAAGCAAAGATTGTTTGTAGGGCAGCCATGCCCGAGCTACAGGCAAAAGCTGCATCTCCAGATTCCAATTGAGCCACAGCTTCTTCTAAAACAGAACGTGTAGGACTTTTTGTTCTTGCATAATCAAAGCCAGTACTTTCGCCTAATGCTGGATGACGAAATGCTGTTGCTTGATAAATGGGAAAGCTTACGGCTCCCGTTACTGTGTCTTTTTGTGAACCAATCTGTGCTAAGCGACTCTCAATTTTCATGAATTGCTCTCTCCCATTCATCCTATATCCCTGCGCCTAATTCATAAGGCGTAAGTTGATAAACATAATAATTTAACCAGTTTGAGTATAACAAATTAGCATGCGCTCTCCATGTAGATATTGGAGTACGATCTGGATTGTCTCCAGGGAAATAATTAATTGGAACTTCGATCTCAAGACCTTTTGCTTTGTCTCGGTCATATTCGAATTTTAACGACGCAGCATCATATTCAGAATGACCTGTTACGAAAATCTGCTTGCCCCCTTTGGAAGCAATAATATATAGACCTGCATCCTCGGATTCTGACCATATTTCTAGATCATCGATTTGTTCTATATCTTCGCGACGCACCTCAGTATGACGTGACTGTGGTACAAAGAACATTTCATCAAAACCACGTAGTAGAGGAACATTTCGTGTACTTAAAGTATGTGGATAAACTCCGAACATTTTCTCGTCTAGCTGATATTTCGGAACTCCGAAATGATGGTATAGTCCTGCTTGTGCTGCCCAACAAATGTGGAAAGTTGAAGTAACATGTAACTTACTCCAGTCCATAATTTGTGTTAACTCTTCCCAATAGTTCACTTCTTCAAAGGGTAGATTTTCTACAGGTGCACCAGTGATGATCATCCCATCAAAATATTGATGTTCTATTTCATCAAAAGTTTTGTAAAAGCTTGTTAGATGGTCCGATGATGTATTCTTAGATGTATGAGTCTTAGGGTGTAATAACACAGCTTCAACCTGTAGTGGTGTATTACCAATCAAACGTAGCAATTGAGTTTCAGTTGTTTCTTTCGTCGGCATTAAATTAAGAATCACAATTCGCAGTGGTCGAATATCCTGTTTGTAGGCAATGCTTTCATCCATCGTAAAGATGTTCTCACTCATTAGAACTTCCTTTGCCGGTAGAGAATCTGGAATTTTGATTGGCATAACACTCACTCCTTAAACTTTTCATAGCTGCTTGGATATACTTCTTGTAATGAAAAGTACATCGGAAGCTTTACCTAACTTTTCATAGCTGCTTGGATCTACTTCTCGTAATGAAAAGTACATCATAAGATTTACCTAACTTTTCACGGTCTTTCGATCCACTTTTGTAAATGAAAGTAGATCTATACATGGAAATGTATGCAAAAAAAGACCTTTCTGGATTGAGAAAAGGTCTATCTATCGTAACCTCTCTCTCATCTCTCAGAAACTTAAATTTCCGCAAGATTTAGCACCGTGCATAAAATGCCGGTTGCCGGGCTTCATAGGGCTTTTCCCTCCGCCTGCTCTTGATAAGAAAGTAGCATATTCAATTGTCATTAATATCACTACTTTATAGCATTATTTGTGCTACGTCAAGAACATGATAACGAATCTTTTTTTATTAATTACATCAAATTTATATTGAATGATTTGGATACATCAGAGTATACTAGACAAGGATTCATGGGCTTTTTAAGTGTATTCCTTATTCATAACGAGCTAATGTATGCTCTCAAAATGTTGAGGTATGCTACAGTTAAGTAGAAAACCATTATTATCAATGAAGCAAAGGAGTGTGTGGCTTAGATGGACGATGATCGACCGAGTACCTGGCAACTTCATATTGGGACGCTACTATTAAAGCTTGCTATCGATGGTTGCTCATCTCTATACCCACAGCCATTACGCTACTAATATAGATGACAACAACATAGGCAGTATAGTTTTTTGAGTAGCTCCTCCAGACGGGAAGGAGAACTATTATGAAAATTAGACATGTTAAAAGCGGAAACTTTAGTTTAATTGAAAATATTGAAGATACTTTAAGACCACCTAGCGAGGGATTTTTCTGGATAGATGCTGATGTAGAAGATCTAACCGTGCTACAACCACTATTCGGCATGCATGATCTTGCGGTGGAAGACTGTTTGACTGAAGAAGAGCAACGTCCGAAAATTGAGATTTACGAAAGCCATTATTTTATCGTTGTAAATAGTATACGTTTCGATGATGAAGAATTTTTCTTGCGTGCCCTTAACATTTTCTTAGGCAAACACTTTATTATTACGGTAACGAAGCAGAAAATTAACGAGTTACGCACCCTGAAACCAATTCTTTGGGAACAAGAGGTAACCAGGCCAGATCAATTCCTCTATCACTTAGTGGATTTAGTTATTGATAATTATGCACTTGTTGGTGACCGTATCGAGCTTCGTATTGAAGTGCTTGAGGAAGACATTTTAATGCACACCAAGAAATCTCATCTGAATGAAATTATTGGTCTTCGAAGTGAAATATTGTGGTTAAAAAAGGTGCTAGGTCCTCAACGAGAACTCATTGCTACTTTAATAAAAAAAGAACTTAAATTAATTGATGATCAACTTCAGAAATATTTCAGTGACGTATATGAGAATGCATTGAAAACTGCTGAATCGTTCGATACGTATCGAGATCTAATGGGAAACTTACGCGAGGCCTATCAATCATCACTATCAAGTCGCGCCAATGAAATTATGAGGGTATTTACAGCTATTACTACCATTTTCATGCCACTAACTTTTATTACAGGTATTTACGGTATGAACTTTGACACTATTCCTGGTATTCACTTTAAGTATGGTGCTTATGTCGTACTTGGAATTATGATTACGCTTGGAATAAGTATGTATATTATATTCCGCAAAAAAGAATGGCTGTAACTTCTCGCTACTATATTTTAGTTAACGACCTCTTTGAGTCTCTGATTGCTTATCTGTCAGTTGCTTAAGGAGGTTTTTTGTCTTGATTTAATCGCAGCACATATTCAATTACTTAAACATATGATTGTGACTTTGAAAAAACTCATAAAAAAAACGCACATTTTCAAGTTCATACCATTGTGATATTTTCAGGCTTGGCGCATCCAAACTATAGATTTTCGCATCAAGCGTACCTAACATAAAGGGGGAATGGCTAGCAATGATAAACTGACAGTTAAAATATCTAGCTAGCTGATTGATTTCTTCACATAGCTTAATTTGATTGGCAGGAGAAAGTGACGTTTCAGGCTCATCGAGCAAATATAGTGCATCAGGCACTAAATATTGATCGAACAATTGCATTGATGTTTCACCATTAGAATATTTCTCATTGGCAAATTGCATTATTTCAATTTGTTTCTTCATTTGTGAGGATTGCTTTAATTGTTCTAACTGCTCCTTCGTATATCCTAGCTTAGAATGCTCATACAAATACCCCTCACGTAAAACAGCTTCTTGTTGAATTTTTTTGATTTCATATAATATATCTTCACTTTTTATATAAAGACTATCGACAGGTATTAGTTGTTGATGATGAGTATTTCTAGTATCGGATAGGGAAAAAGAGCATTCCTCAATAAAAGCATCGTAATACTTATGATCGGATAAATGCTCACTACCCTTCATATTTAATTTGTTAGCTATTAAATTAAGTAAGGTTGACTTACCTGATCCATTGTTTCCATATATCACCGTTATTTTATCGAAAATAAATACTTCACCAGCGTTATTATTAAATACTCGATAGGGGTAAGCATTTGGATTACGCTCGATTACGGGCGAAAGCTTGAAGCTGTTCAAATATATCATGTCAAAATCACCTCGATTGTATTGATAAATTTATTATCGGTGTAACTGTAAGTGGTGTCCACTTTTTTGTTCACAGTGCAATTCCCCCTTGGACAACAATTTTCCAGTAGTTAGAAATAATGAAAGGAGTTTAACCTTAAGTTGCTTGGAGCATTGTGTCGTTCTCGTAGAGATCTCCGATAAATTCCGCAAAATAATTGACAAAAGGAGTAATTAATCAATTAATTTTGCCCATTGTGCTTGAATTCGCTATAATAGAGGATAGCTCCATCGAGTTCAACTATTCGAGAAGGGGGATTGGCAGAATTGAATATTAGTCAGCTAGAAACCTTACTTACAATTTCGAAAACGATGAGCTTTCGAAAGGCAGGCGAGCTTTTGAATTTGACACAGCCAGCTGTATCTGCGCAAATCAAAAGCTTAGAAGAAGAATTTAATACTATTTTGATCGATCGTAATCAGCCTGTCACTTTAACTGAACATGGACAAGTTTTTCTTGAACATGCTGAACGAATGCTCTCGATCGTTGATGACTTAAAGCAAAGACTTTCAGATCTTAACGATAATCCGCAAGGCCATATTGTTTTAGGTACAACAGCATCTATCGCAGTTCAAGTGTTACCTCGAGTCCTTTCCTATTTTCAAAATCAATATCCTTTAATCAAAACAACGATTCATACGATGCCCTCTTCTCAAGTTATGAGTAGTGTGGATAATGGAAGCGTAGATATTGGTATTACTTATTTAACCGAAAAAAATGCAAATATAAGTTCCTCCATCCTTTATTATGATACATTCGAATTGATTGTAGCTCCTGAAAATCCTTTAAGTTCTTATGATTTTATTACAATGGATCAACTGCAACAGACGCCACTCATAATGCTTGCTCCTGATACTTTAGGCAGACGATTTGTAGATAAAATTTGTAAAGAACATCATCTAAGTCCTAATATTGTGATGGAATTGTCTAGCAGTGAAGAAGTGAAAAGAATGGTAGAGATCAATCTCGGCGCTGCAATTGTATCTAAATTATCTATTGAGCAAGAGCTTAAGTTAGGCACTTTAAAAATAATTAGAGTAGAAGAGCTTGAAGCTACACATCCTGTAGGTGTTGTCTATAAATCAGGTCGATACATCAATTCAGCTATGCAACAATTTATTAGCGATTTGAAGGGTATGCCTGAATACAAATTTATGAATGCAGAGTAATTAAGGTAGTTCAAAAAGAAGACTTTGATAACGAAGACTATGCTTAAGTAGCGCACTCGGCGTCGAATAAGAAGCGAACTTGGGAAGTCCGGTACTCGTGTACCAATAACGTACACTGGAGTTTCCTCCTCCCTCAAGTAGCGCTCCTTCTTCTTGGTTCTTAAAGCACGCTTTTTGAATTTTCATTTGAAGAGGGAGTTCAAAAAGAAGACTTTGATAACGAAGACTATGCTTACGTAACGCACTCGGCGTCGAATAAGTAGCGAACCTGGGAAGTCCGGTACTCGTGTACCAATAACGTACAAAAGCTTCCGATGTACTTTTCAATCTCAAGGAAGCTAGTCACGAAGTATTTGAAAAGTTTTAGGAGGATTGCAAATGAGTACAATTGACAATAACAACCGTGTAAAATTTGATCTTCACACCCATCATAAGCGTTGTGGGCATGCTGACGGTGTAATTGAAGATTACATTCAATCTGCAATTGCGCAAGGCTTTCAAGCCATTGGTATTTCAGATCATACACCATACTTTGCACATAACGATGATCATCCTTTCCCTGGGATCGCGATGGCTAGAAGTGAATTTTCAAATTATATTGCAGAAGTACAATCGTTGAAACAGAAATATGATGGAAAGATTGATGTGTTGCTTGGAATCGAATCTGATTTTTTTCCACAACATATAAGTATTTACGAAACAGCCTTGAACGAAGTACCTTTCGATTATGTTATTGGCTCTGTTCACCAAGTAGCTGGTGTTAGTATTTTCAATAAGAATCGTTGGAAGGGTCTAACCGATCAAGAAAAAATAGAGACCAAAGAACTTTACTATGATCTTATTGCCCAATCTGCTCGAAGTGGACTGTTCCAAATTCTTGGTCATATCGATGCAATGAAAGGCTATTATCCACCGTTTTCTGATATACCTACTTACAGTAAAATCGATGAAACATTGAAAGTCATTGCCGAGTGTAATGTAGCTATCGAAATCAATACATCAGGCAGTACTAAAGATGTAGGCGGCTGGTATCCTTCGGATGATATTTTGGCTAGGGCATATCATTATGGTGTGAAAGTGACCTTTGGGTCTGATGCTCATACTCCCAAACGTATTGGTGATGATTTCAATGAAGTAGCCAAACGTCTGAAAGAAATAGGATATACTAGTTGGGTATATTATAAAAACCGTCATGCCATTGAAGTAGCATTATAACTACTGGTTGTACCAAACAGTAACCTTCTATTATATTACTTGCTTATTGAATACCTTTCTAACTTAAGAAGTTGTTAAGTGAGAGAGGTTTTTTCATGCGCATGACTATGAAACAGGCATATGATAACATCGAGGACGTGGTTAATTTGTGGCTATTTCTATCAATTCTCAGTGCAATCGTATTCGGAACAGCAGGTTGGTGGATGAAGGTCTCTCAGATGAAGAGAGGTTCAGTGAACACTCTGCTCTTAGCATTGTATATTGTAGGTGCATTAGGATTTGGCGTTAATGCCATAATAGAGGGTTCTATCATCCGATTACTTGATCTACATATATGGATTGCTGGACTAATTATTGGGTTGGGATCAGCTCTAGGTAATCTATATTTCATGCGAGCACTAGATACTGGACCAGCTACCCTTACTTCACCGTTAAGTAATATGAACATCGTTCTAGTCGTATTACTTGGTACACTGGTATATGGAGAATTGCTTGGTCCTATACAGATTTTCAGTATTATATTATTAATATTTGCTACGATTCTAATCGCCCAGAAGAATGAAACAAGAAGCATTACTTCTTCGTGGTGGTATGGATTTATAGTGTTAGCTATCATCATGTTCACCGTTCGTAACGGTGGTTTGAAAGTAACAGAAGAGCTTGGATATGAAAGTGCTCCTGTTCTTTTTGTCGCTTATTTCATGGCAATCTTCTTTTATTTGAAACCAGCTCTTTACGATCGAAGTACAACAATTTCTAAAGCAATTGGCTGGCGATATGGTGCTGCTACAGGTCTATTATCTTACGGTGGATTACAGCTATATGCGGTTGCATTGCAATATGGGCAAGCTAATCTAGTTGCACCAATCTTCGCAACAAACGGACTTATTGTTACCATTCTATCCATTATAATTTACAAAGAAAGATTGTCTCGTATACAATGGGTCGCATTTGCATCTCTACTGCTTGGATTAATCTGTATTCGTATCACATTGTAAATTTATAAAATGCTAATCAATCCAATTTTGACCATCGACATACTTCGCTAAAGGCACTTACTTTTTTTTAGTTTGTATGCTACAATAAATGTTAAGGATGGTGATATGAATGGACTATACTATGATGTGCCCAAGATATGAATCAGCTGCTGATTTATTAGGGAAGAAATGGACTGGTAGAATCATTCATGTTTTATTGGGCGGACCTAAACGTTTCAAAGATATAAAAGAACAAATACCAGAAATGAGCGACAAAATGCTTACAGATCGTATGAAAGAACTAGAAGCTGTTGGTGTCGTTGTACGTAATGTATATCCTGAAATGCCCGTGCGTATAGAATATGAACTGACTGAAAAAGGACGGGATCTTGAACCTGTCATCTGCTCCATTCAAGAGTGGGCCGAGAAATGGATAGGCTAAGCAAATAGAGCTGGATTAGCGGAATGAATCGTTCCCTTAATCCAGCTCTATTTGTTTCTAAGTCATACCTGAACGTTTTCGCTATTGTTTAATCAATAGTTAGTTCTCCTTCAAGAAATTAAGGGCTTCCTCGTAGCTATTCCAGTGACTTTCTGAGGTATGTTCAGCTTGCCTAGCGGATCGGTTTAACTGGATTTTTGCTATCGCACCTTCAACTATAACCGCTGCCCTTTGCATTCCTAAAGTTAATAGCTTCTTTTGATGCTCGACAAGTTTAGCTTGAGACTCGGGTAAAAATGCTTTAACACTACGCATATCGACAACTACGTCAAATTTACCGCCCATTTCTTTGGAAAATCTCTCTATTTCTCTAGTAACTCTATCAAAATCTTCTGGTCTTGCTTTTTGATCCCAAACAATCTCAATAATTTTATTATCTTTATCCAATATCTTAGTTGATGACATATGTATTTCTCCTATTCGGGACTATTGTTTAATTACTATCACATTCTATAATGTTTCTTACGGAAACATCCATCGGGAGCGCAAGCGTCTCCGATGGTCTGTTCTCCTACGTCGACTATTCTTCGATGCTTCTCAGCAATTATTATACGTGCAACTACAATGTTTCCTACGGAAACACCCATCGGGAGCGCAAGCGACTCCAATGGCGTGTTCTTCTACGTCGACTATACTTCTATGCTACTCAGCAATTGGTATACGTGCAGCTACAATGTTTCCTACGGAAACATCCATCGGGAGCGCAAGCGACTCCGATGGTCTGTTCTTCGACGTTGACTATACTTCGATGCTACTCTGCATAATCACCCGCGGACGTTTTGAACTTTCATACCAATAAAGGTTCAAAACTTTCGCGGGTCAGTACCAAGAAGATGCCCATCAGTGGAAACGAGTAGCACAGTGTACGTAGTTGGTACACGAGCACACGCAGGCTTCCGATGGAGGGCATCTTCGCCGTCGAATAGACTTCGATGAAGTCACATCGTAATCACCCGCGGACGTTTTGAACTTCATCTCAGAAAGGGTAGACTAGAGGTAAGGTTAGAACCATCACAACCCCCAACAAAATCTGCGCAGGCAAACCTACTTTGACATAATCCATAAATTTGTACTTCCCAACTCCCATCACCAGCGCATTAGGTGGTGTTGAGAACGGTACGGCAAAGCACATACTAGCACCAATCGATACAGCTAACATAAATGGAACAGGATTAACATCAAGAGCTATTGCCGCAGATAACGCGATTGGTGCAAAGAGTACTGCACAAGCAGTATTACTTACAAATAACGTCATCATAGAAGTAGCAAAGTATACTCCCGCTAGCAATACTAACGGACCATATCCGCCTAGCCCAATAACAAGCTTTTCAGATAATAGTGCCGCCGCTCCTGTCTTCTCAATGGCTGTAGACATAGGAATCATCGCTCCAATAAGTACAATGCTTTCCCAATTTACCGTTTTGTAAGCTGATTCCATGTTCGGCAAACATCCTGTAACAACCATCATAATTGCGGCGACCATCACACATACGACCGCGGGTACAACATTAACAATCATCCCTACAATCATCAGCACCATAATTAAAGCAGCAATCGGCGCTTTATGAATCAATGGTATACTCGCAGCAGCCTTTGCAGGTTGTCCAACAACTACAACATCTTCATGATCTAACGATAATCGAGCAATATGTTTCCATTCACCTTGAATGAGAATCGCATCTCCAGATTTAATCTTCTCTTCTTTCAATTCATTCAACACATAAGTTCCTTTACGTTGAATACCAAGTATATTAACATTATAGTTCTCTCGGAAACCTGAATGCTTCACTAGTTGATTAATATGACGAGAATTAGACGGAATAAGGATTTCGGCAATGCCAATCTCGGGTGTAGTCAATTCTTCGAGCGTTACTGAGTAATCTTTCTCTATAATGTCATCACTAATAATAGTAAGCTTCTGATGGTTAGCAAATTGTGCAATATCTTCATAATTACCTGTAACATATATAATGTCTTTTAGATGAAGTCTTGTTTCTGGTCCAGCAATTTCTTGATTAATTGTCTTAAAAAAAGGATTTTTATGAGATTGACGTCGTCTAACCTCATTAATATGTACGCGATATAAACTTGCTAGAGATAGTTCCTTCAATGTTTTCTCAAGCATTGGTGAAGCTTCATTCACTTGTATACGATATAAATTTTGTGCTAACCTATATTGCTTTGCTAGTTCATCTAACGAACGTTCTTTTTTCCTTTTAGAACCGCTCTTATTTTTCCCTTTTAGCACAATTTTACTGAACAAAATAATTAATATCGTCCCCGCAACAAGACAGATTAACCCCGTTGGAGCAAACCCAAAAAAGCTTATCCCTTTATAACCTGCTTTTTCTAATGTTTCACTGACAACCATATTGGGAGGGCTACCAATTAACGTTAACATCCCTCCTAGACTACCTGAAAATGCCAATGGCATAAGTAATCTTCTTGTACTTACTTGAGCTTGATTAGCTAGACTAATTACAATCGGTAACATTACTGCAATTGTCCCGGTATTACTTATAAATGCACCTACAAACGATGTGGATAACATTACTGTAACAAGTAGTCTCGTTTCATTCGTACCTGCCAAATTCAATAGCTTACTACTTACGATTTTGGCAAGACCAGTTTGAAAGATCGCTCCTCCTACGATAAATAAACCAATCATCATAATAACTACCGAACTTGCAAATCCAGCGAGTGCTTCACCTGTATCGAGAATATTTAGAATGACCAATAAACTTAAAGCACTGACGGCTACGAGGTCTGAACGTACTTTCCCACTCACGAACAATATTGATGCTAATAGTAATATAATTAAAGTTAAGATCATGTCTATGTTCAAACTCGTCACCCCCTATCATGCTCTCCAATTATGTTACCATGCAAACTCTCATCTTTCTGTGACTTTCATTACTGCAGTTGACTCTGACCCCGTGAACAGCGATTAGATCTCAGAGCCGTCACCGATCGCCCCTAAGCATTGACAATGATGATAACATTCAGTAATATAAGAATATCATCATATGATAATGATTATCAATGATAATGAATGCTGATTCAAGTAAGTTCTTAGTCAATGGGCAATTAAAAAACGCCAGGATGAATTGCTATCCCGACGTTTATTATTACAATGAATTTTTGTTCCCACTATATTAAAATGAACTAGTCTGTATATATACCAATTACATACCAAGCCATTTTTTGAATAGTAACTTAGTAGTATCACGATTCATTGCTGCAATTGATGTCGTAAGTGGAATCCCTTTAGGACATGAACGAACACAGTTCTGAGAGTTACCACAGCCTTCTATTCCGCCATCTTCCATTAGCGTCTTAAGTCTCTCGTCCTTATTCATCGCACCAGTAGGATGAACATTGAAGAGGCGAACTTGCGAAATTGCAGATGGTCCGATAAAGCTGTTGCGATCATTCACATTCGGGCAAGCTTCTAGACATACACCACATGTCATACACTTGGATAACTCATACGCCCATTGACGATCAGCTTCTGCCATACGTGGTCCAGGACCAAGATCATAAGTTCCATCGATTGGAATCCATGCTTTAACTTTTTTCAGAGCAGAGAACATTCTCTCACGATTAATAACAAGATCTCGAATAACAGGGAAAGTACGCATTGGTTGAAGTGTAATCGGTTGCTCCAATTGATCTACTAATGCACTACAAGCTTGACGTGGCTTGCCATTAATAACCATAGAACAAGCACCACAAACTTCTTCCAAACAGTTAGATTCCCAAATGACTGGAGTTGTCTTCTTGCCTTCAGCAGTTACTGGGTTACGTTGAATTTCCATTAATGCACTAATTACGTTCATATTAGGTCGATAAGGAATCTTGAACGTTTCAGTATATTCTGCTGAATCTGGCTTATCTTGACGAGAAATAATAAAGGTAATCGTTTTCGTAGCTACTGTAGTTTCAGCCATCGTTATTCTCCTTTCTTCTTCCCTGCAGAATAGTCACGCGTACGAGGCTTAATTAAGCTAACGTCAACATCCTGATAAGATATTTTCGGACCTTCTGGAGTCCAATCTGCTATGGTAGTTTTCAAGAACTCTTCATCATTACGTTCTGTAAACTCAGGTTTATAATGTGCACCACGAGATTCATTACGCATTAATGCACCTAATGTCATCGCTTCAGAAAGTTCAAGCATATTCCATAATTGACGAGTAAATGCAACACCAGCGTTATTCCAATTCGCAGTATCATTGATATTAATATTGTTATAACGTTGTTTCAATTCTTTGATCTTCTGAATCGTTTCTACCAGCTTATCATTATAACGAACAACGGTCATATTATTAGTCATTATTTCGCCAAGCTCTTTGTGAAGCACGTATGCATTTTCAGTACCGTTCATACCAAGAATACGATCATACTTCGCCTTTTGCTCACGAGCAGCTTTATCAAATAATGCAGCTGAGATATCTTCTGATGATTTTTTCAAGCCTTTAACATATTCAACAGCTTTTGGCCCTGCAACCATACCACCATAAATAGCTGATAATAGTGAGTTAGCGCCAAGACGGTTTGCTCCATGATAATTGTAGTCACATTCACCTGCTGCAAATAGACCTGGAATATTCGTCATCTGATTATAATCTACCCACATACCACCCATTGAATAATGGACTGCTGGGAAAATCTTCATTGGTATTTTACGAGGATCATCGCCCATGAATTTTTCATAGATTTCAATGATACCACCAAGCTTAACATCAAGTTCCTTAGGATCTTTATGAGAGAGATCAAGGTATACCATGTTCTCGCCATTAATGCCTAATTTATCATCAACACATACACTGAATATTTCACGAGTTGCGATATCACGAGGTACTAGATTACCGTATGCAGGATATTTCTCCTCAAGGAAGTACCAAGGTTTACCGTCTTTGTACGTCCAGATACGTCCGCCTTCACCACGAGCTGATTCACTCATTAGACGAAGTTTATCATCACCTGGAATTGCAGTTGGGTGAATTTGAATGAACTCACCATTCGCGTATTGTACACCTTGTTGATATACTGCACTCGCAGCAGTTCCTGTATTGATTACAGAGTTTGTCGTTTTACCAAAGATAATACCAGGACCACCAGATGCAAGAATAACTGCATCACCGCGCATTGTATGAATTTCCATCGAACGTAAATCTTGAACAGCTACGCCACGACAGACACCATCATCATCAATAACGGAACCGAGAAATTCCCAATGCTCGTATTTCGTTACTAGCCCTGCTGCTTCCCAGCGACGAACTTGCTCATCTAGTGCATAGAGCAATTGTTGACCAGTTGTAGCTCCAGCAAAAGCTGTACGGTGATATTGCGTTCCGCCAAAGCGACGGAAATCTAATAGACCTTCCGATGTCCTGCTGAACATTACACCCATACGGTCCATTAAGTGAATAATTCCAGGTGCAGCTTCGCACATTGCTTTAACTGGAGGCTGATTGGCTAAGAAGTCACCGCCATATACAGTGTCATCGAAATGCTCCCACGGAGAATCGCCTTCACCTTTTGTATTTACTGCTCCGTTAATACCACCTTGCGCACATACAGAATGTGAACGTTTAACGGGAACGACTGAGAATAGATCAACATGTGTGCCTGCCTCAGCGGCTTTGATTGTAGCCATTAGACCAGCAAGACCGCCACCAACGACAATTATTTTATTTTTAGCCATTACGATTCGCTCCTTGATCTATATTAAAGAATTGAGCGCACTGCCATATAGGCATCTGCCACTTCTTTGAATTCGTCGCCTCTGAAAGCAACAAGAGATAAGATGAACAACGCAGAGATAAGTACAAATATACCGATGCAAATTTTAGAAGAAATACGTTGAGCTCGTTCGCCAACTGTAATTCCCCAGCTAATAAGGAAGGCCCATAAGCCATTACTGAAATGGAAACATGCTGCAAGAACACCAATTACATAAAGTGTGAACATAAGTGGACTTGATGCAATATGATTCATCGTTGATCCAAGTTCCTCATGTGTAATTTGTCCAAGGTATACCTGGAAACGTGTTTGATACACATGCCAGAATACGAATACGAAGGTAATTACCCCTGTAATACGTTGTGCTGTAAATGCCCAATTTCGTCCGTACTTAAAACGTCCTAGATTAGAGTTTGATTGATAAGCTACGTACAAACCATATATTCCATGGAATAATAGCGGTATATAGATCATGACGAACTCTAGTACAGGTAATAATGGTAAACTGTTTATTAAGCCTACCCCTTTTTCAAACCCTTCTGGTCCTCGCTCAAAAGCTTGGAAATTCGTTAAAGCATGCACGACGAAAAATCCACCTAGTGGAATAATTCCTAGTAGTGAGTGCAGCTTACGAGAGAAATAGCTATTTCCCTTCATCTCTTTGTTTTCTCCTCTCAAACTGTAAGTGCTTACTTATCCAATTAAACCAATCCACATTTTACCTTACCCATATGTGCTAGTCAATCAATCACCTATAGGCATTGCAAATTATGACACATTTTTGCCATAGTTTTATCGTACTCTTTTTTCGCTTATAATGGAATTGCATATTTATTATTAATGCTTATAACTAATTTGCATAAGCATACTAATTCATCTATACTTTCATTAATAGGAATCAAAAGTTGGAGGACAATACTATGGATGAAGCTTTATATATCTTCAAAAGTATAGTTGAGCACTCTAGTATGAACAAAGCTGCTCATTCATTGAATCTATCTCAGCCAGCACTTTCACGTAAAATCTCAAAGCTTGAGCATGAGATCGGTGCTCCACTTTTTCGTCGTATCGGAAAAAGACTTGAGCTTACACGTATTGGACAGCTTACTTTTGAATATGCTATTGAGCAAGAACGACTCTACCTCAAATATTTGAAAACAGTAGCTGAGTTCAAAGAGACTGGTAGAAGCTCCATTACGATCGGTGCAAGTTTGACGACATTGCAAACAACCTTACCAGATCTTATTACACTACTTCGTGAATCTCATCCTGAAATTGATATTAAAGCGATTACTGGAAAAACTCATGAAATCGTAAGTTTTGTGAAAGAACATAAAGTTGATATTGCTGTCATAGCATCACATTTAGATGATTCCTATGTACAATGTACGCCGTTGTTCGATGATCATCTTATTCTTGTCATGCCTCGATCATTGATGCTTCAAGATGCAAAGCAGCTCGATGTTCATGATCTTAATAATATTCCGATGATTCTATTCTCCAAAGGTACATGGTATCGATTACTAACTGATGAGTTATTCGAAGCTTATCAATTAACTCCAGAAATTAGGATGGAAATTGATTCATTTGAAGCGATATTAAGATTGCTACATACATTTCGAGCAGGAGCTCTGTTACCAAAGTCATATCTACGCCCTCAATTAATTGCTGACAACGATCTTGATATTTATCCCATTCCACAATTAGAAGGAACTAAGCGAACAACATCATTAATTCATGCAGATCCTAATACATTAGATGTAGCGGTGCGAAATTGTATTCAAGATATTGCAACTTTTTATCATCGTCAAGCGTAATAAGCATATTGCACAATTGGAATATATTGTATACAAAATATTCCATCAACAAAGTATAATGAATACACAATAATTTGAAGAGGTGAATTATGATCAACCAGATTACACCGAAAACTTGGAAGTTAATGAGTATTTTAGCGACGATTTCACTTATCGTTTTCATTTTATTACAACTACTTCCTAGCTTGAATGCAACAGCTACTTCAACAACGAATAGCAAACCTATCTCTGATGATAAAGCGATTGAAATAGCATCAGTATTTGCCCAGCAACATACCGGCTTTAATGTTGAGCAAGCAGAAGCATACCATCAAGCGAACAAAGCTTATACCGGCTACATAATGAAAGAAAAATTACAAACTACGCATGAAGAGAAATTCGAAAAAATCGTACCGTTTGATCAATACCAAGTCAATCTTCGATTTGCTTCTGGTCATGGTGATGGTTACGTTATTATGAGCCTATTTACTGGTCAAGTTACTGGTTGGAATTTTGCGATCAATGGAACTGAAGCAGATGCTGCAACTACTTTAGTAGCACTAAAGGAAGAGATTACAGAGCAAAAATTCCCTTTGAATGACGCAACACATTTTGATATGTATGAAGCAGTTAGTCAACCTACTTTTTCAGAAATTACAACACCATCGAAACACTCTATAGGTTGGTATGTATCTAATGATGAACAATTTATCGGGGAAGCTATTCTTCAAATCGACACTGTTGTATTGGAAACGAGTGAAGGAACCGTTGTGAGTAGATACTTACCAGACTTCATTATTCCTGATGAATACACAGCTTATACTAAAAAACAAGATTTCTTTGCTGGCATTTGGACTTATGGCGTATATATGGGCTTTACATTTATTTTCGGTGTACTTGCGATCATTTATGCAATATTATATCGCCGTCATACTTCTTTTAAATATGGTGCATGGTTAACAGGGATCAGTACATTAATTTCTCTACTCGTTAATTTTGGGTTTATGAAAAGTCAGATTGGACTTCAATCCAATACTATTATGGAAACCGGATTAGCTAATATATTTATGATTGGACTGGTCATTGTTTCAGTTATCTTTGGAGCTATCGGAGTTTACTTCTCCTTTGTTGCTGGAGATGGTCTTTGGAAAGCTCAAGGCTTCCGTTTATGGCCACGATTCCGTGATCAAGATTATGGTCATTACATCTGGGATATGATGAAAATGTCTTACTTGCTTGCGATTATATTGTTAGGAATTCAGAATGTGATTTACCTATTACTCACTACAGTACTTGGCACTTGGTCTGCAAATGATGCATCACAATCATTCTTAAATTTTGAATATACGTGGTTATATCCGGCAGTAGCTTGGATGGCTGCGATAACGGAAGAAGTAATATATCGTTACTTCGGAGTTGGTATTTTCCGTCGTTGGTTCAAAAACACATGGTTAGCTGCGTTAATACCTTCAATTGTATGGGCAGCTGGACATACAATGTATCCACTTTACCCGGCAAGTACACGAATTTTAGAACTTGTTATTATCGGATTGCTATTTACATTTATTATGGTCAAATTCGGATTTATCGCTGCTATGTTCACACATGCGATATTTAATACGATACTTATGAGTATGCAACTATTTATGTATGGAGAAACAATTGACCTTATCTCTTCCATCGTGTTCATCGTTTTACCGTTCTTTATTGCTTATGGTATTAAGTTACTTCATAACAAATTCAATAAAGGTTCAAATAGCTCGCTTGTCAGTGCCAAGTAGATGTCATGAAGCTAGGGAGTGCGGAACGGAGTTACGCTATTGGTACACGAGTACCTAAAATGTTTCTGCAAGAAACATGCGTCGAAAGCATATTCAACAACCGATGAATGACAGCTACGCCATCTAATAAACTACAGTAGCGACACATCGCAATCACAGGCATGTTATTTAAAAAAGAAAGGACACTGCAGGACCATCTAGTCCCCAGTATCCTCCTGTAATGCCGTAAGTATTGTAGTTGCTAGCTTTTCACCAATAGATAGAGGCTTAAAGTCTTCGACTTGAGCCTCTTTTATTTTTTTCAACGAACCAAAATGCTTCAGTAGTTGTTTGCGACGTTTCTCACCAATGCCTGGTATTGAATCAAGCTTTGATTCTACCATTGATTTCGCCCGTTGTTGACGGTGGAAACTGATTGCAAAGCGATGCACTTCATCTTGAATGCGTTGAAGCAAATAAAACTCTTGACTATCTCTGCCTAGCGGTATAATTTGTGCTGGATCACCACTCATTAATTCTGCTGTTCTGTGCTTGTCATCCTTCACTAGTCCACATACTGGTATAAATAGGCTTAATTCATCCTGTAATACCTCTATAGCCGCTGAGATCTGTCCTTTACCACCATCTACTACAATGAGGTCTGGCAGCTCTGTACCTTCCTTCAGAGCGCGCTCATATCGGCGCCGAATTACTTCTCGCATCGTTCCGTAATCATCGGAGCCCTCAATTGTCTTCACATTGTATTTACGATATTCTCTTCGGTCTGGTTTTCCGTCTCGAAATACAACCATTGCCGATACTGGGTTTGTTCCTTGAATGTTCGAGTTATCGAAAGCTTCGATTCGATGTAAATGTTCCATACCTAGCGCATGTCCAAGATTACGTGAAGCAATGATGCTTCGTTCCTCATCTCTTTCAATAAGTTTGAACTTTTCATTCAGTACATTTTGCGCATTTTGTACTGCCATTGAAACAATTTCACTCTTCTGCCCTCGCTGTGGTATTAATATTTTCACTTTTAACCATTCATGTAACCATGACGTTAACTCTTCAGCAACCATGTTACTTCCTTCAACAGGCTGTGGCAGTAAGATTTGTCTAGGTAATGCAGGGTTTTCACTATAATACTGAGTCACAAAACTCATAAAGTCATCGTATTCTTCACCGTAATACGGGAATGAAGTTCCGTGTCGCTCAATTAATTTACCTTTACGCATATATAGAATTTGTACACTCATCCAACCTTTATCGACAGCATATCCGAATATATCACGATCAAGTGCATCATTCATTGTAATCTTCTGCTTCTCCATAATCGCATCGATCGCTACAATTTGATCGCGGTATTCCTTGGCACGTTCGAATTCAAGCTTCTCTGCTGCTTCGCCCATTTTGCGCTCTAATTCAAGTCTAACTGAATCTTCACCGCCATTAAGGAAGCGGGTAATTTCGGCTGTCATCTCATCATACTTACTTTGATCAATTTCAAATTCACAGGGTGCTATGCATTGACCCATATGATAATAGAGACATACTTTATCAGGAAGCTTATGACATTTGCGCAGTGGATATAGACGGTCGAGTAATTTCTTCGTTTGCTGTGCAGCATAGGCATTAGGATAAGGTCCAAAGTACTTTGCTTTATCCTTGTAAACTTTACGTGTCACCTCAAGCCTTGGATGAGCCTCGTGGGTAATCTTAATATAAGGAAAAGTTTTATCGTCTTTTAGTAAAACATTATATCTTGGATTATGTAGCTTAATGAGATTACACTCGAGAATTAGTGCTTCCATATTGCTACCAGTAATAATAAATTCAAAGTCAGTAATTTCACTAACCAATTTTTGAGTTTTCCCATTATGACTGCCATTGAAATATGATCGAACGCGATTTTTCAAAATCTTCGCTTTACCAACATAAATAATGACATCCTCATTATTTTTCATAAGATAACAACCAGGCAAATCAGGAAGTAATGCTAACTTGTTACGTAGATGTTCTTTCACAATAGCTTCATCATAAGGATTCGAAGATTGCGTCACTATATTACCTCCTAAAACTTTTCATAACTTCTCGAATGACTTCCATACAATGAAAAGTTACTTCGTAAGCATTAATCAAACTTTTCATGTTCTACTTATGTTATAAGTTAAAGCATAAGAGCCTACATCTATAGGATGCTATTATTGTAGCATATTTGTTCGCATTCATCCTTTTCAATTGTTCAAATTAGTACTTAAATTATCTCTTTACACTCATATTGCATTCTATTCAATAATAAAGTTACGCTACATTTAAAAAGTTTGGACAAAAGGATATTCTCTTTACAATTTAGCGAAATATTGGTTATACTATGTACAGCAATAGGTCTGTCAAGGAGGACTGCATGATGGAAAACGTACGCGATCCACGTCAGCATATTAACGAAGAACCACGTGACGATCTTAAAGATGTTATCGTTGGCTTCGGCGGCATGCTTGGCTTCATGGTCGTTGTGTTCGCAGCTGCAGTAATTGTGAAATTCTTAATTTCATAATACGCAGACAGAATGCAACAAAAAGACCGGGTGACTCTTATCTTAGAATAAGAGTCACCCGGTCTTTTCTGTGCTATGACATATATTATTGCGATCTTGAATTTCTTGTTCTTTTATCACTGACTTGTTTATTAGGGAAAGTGACGGTACGATCTTCAAAATTACTATCTTTATTAGAAGTAAGTTGATATCTGGTTCTTTCCGTACGATCAATTTGTACGATTTGACCATCATGGACCGTTACCAGTACTTGACCGAATTGTAAACCATTAATTTGTTCTGCAATACGTGCTTGCCAAACTTCATCAACTTCTAAAGGCTTCGCCATAATAATCCCTCCTAAAACTTTTCATATCTATTTGGATTACATCTTCGCAATGAAAAGTTACTTCGTAAGCATAATCCTAAAACTTTTCATATCTTCTTGAGTTACTTCTCTATAATGAAAAGTTACCTCGTAAGCATAATCTAAAACTTTTCATATCTAATCGAATTACTTCTCTACTCTATGCTTTCCCGCTTCGATTGAAGTCCTTCTTTCCACTCTACAATCGCCTTCACAATTAAAGTGAATATCGCTAATAACATTAACAAGGACGCAATCGCAAATGCAGCTGAAAATTGATACTCATTGTACAATATTTCAACATGCAGAGGTAATGTATTGGTTCTGCCGCGAATATGGCCTGATACGACAGATACTGCACCAAATTCGCCCATCGCCCTTGCATTACATAAAATTATTCCGTATAACAAACCCCATTTAATATTAGGCAATGTTACGTACCAAAATACTTTAAAACCCTTCGCACCAAGACTAATTGCTGCTTCTTCTTCACCAATCCCTTGTTGTTGCATAAGCGGAATTATTTCTCTCGCTACAAATGGAACGGTAATGAATAACGTAGCAATGATAATACCTGGAACTGCGAAAATAACTTTAATATCATGTTCAGCTAACCACGGACCAAAATATCCTTGTGCTCCAAACATAAGAACGAACACAAGTCCTGCAATAACAGGCGATACGGCAAACGGAAGATCGATCAGCGTTAATAATATTTGCTTTCCACGAAATTTAAACTTAGATATTGCCCAAGCGACGAGTACACCAAACACTGTATTAAGGGGTACTGCTATTAATGCCGTTATTAGCGTTAACTTCAATGCTGCAAATGCGTCCGAATGGGTTATCGCGTCAAGATAGACCGAGAATCCTTTTTGCAGCGATTCTACAATAACTAGTGCAAGCGGCAATACAATCATAATAACGATGAACAATACTGCGATTCCTATCAAGCTCCAACGCACCCAGGTCGCTTCATTGATATGCTTCTCACGCACAATTTTATGGGGGGAGCTGTGGTAGTTTACTACTCCAGCCATCTTCGTCCCCTCCTCTTTATAAGATGTTCCATCAAATCAATTGTGATCACGTTGTTTAGCTTCGATGACTATTCGACTTCGAATATGACATTCATCGTTCTCTCCAGTGCTCATGTACCAATTACGTACATTCCGCGCTTCGCTTCTCTAGCTTCATGCCATCTTCTCGGTGCTGACAATTAATTTGATGAAACTTTCATTGGAATTTGTTCCATCAAAACAATTAATAACATGACGTTTAGCTTCGCAGATTATTCGACTTCGAATATGACATTCATCGCTTTCGCAAGTAGCCATGTACCAATTAGGTACATTCCGCGCTTCGCTTCTCTATCTTCATGTCATTTTAAGAATTTGATGTCATTCTACGGTTCATTCTCCACTGTAATAGATTAATGGCGAATAGTAATATGAATGAGACGATTAGCATAACAGCTGCGATCGCAGTTGCTCCTGCGTAGTCATATTGCTCAAGCTTCGTCATGATTAATAGCGGTGAAATTTCTGTCTTCAAAGGCATATTTCCGCTAATAAATACGACGGATCCATATTCACCTATTCCTCTTGCAAACGCTAATGTGAAGCCAGTTAATAGCGCTGGGAATAGTGTTGGCAATATAATTTGGAAGAAGGTTCGGAGGCGATATGCACCAAGCATAACCGCTGCCTCCTCCATATCTTTCTCCAAATCTTCAATAACAGGCTGCACCGTTCTTACGACAAATGGAATACCGATAAATGTTAAAGCAACGATGATACCAAGAGGAGCATAGGCAACCTTGATACCTAGTGGTTCTAGAAATGATCCAATCCAGCCATTTTTTGCGTAAATCGCAGTCAGCGCAATCCCTGCAACTGCTGTTGGTAATGCAAAGGGGATATCCACGAGTGCATCTATAATCTTCTTGCCTGGAAATTGATACCTCACCAATACCCAAGCTACGATTAATCCAAAAAAAGTATTAATCAATGCTGCGCATAAAGCTGTAACGAAACTAACACGATAAGAGGCAAGCACGCGTGCATTCGTAACAGCAGCCCAAAACTCCTCAAAGGTAAGCTCGAACGACTTTAGGAAAATTATAGATAGCGGGATAAATACAATAATGCTCAAGTAGAACATTGAAATCCCAAGTGTTAGTCTAAAGCCTGGAATGATCGATCTAGAGGTCGAGCGTTTTCGCTTAAGGTTAGCTAATGACATACGTGCTCATACTCCTTTATAAATCAGATTCACTTTACGTATTAGCTACCTGGTGTATAAATTTGATCGAACACTCCACCATCAGCGAAATGTTTCGTTTGCGCTTGTTTCCAGCCACCAAAATCTTTATCAATTTCTAATAACTCTAGCTCTGGGAATTGCTCTTTAAACTGTGCTGCTACTTCTGGATCTGTTGGGCGGTAATAGTTATCTCCTGCAATCTTTTGTCCTTCTTGAGTGTACAAGTATTGCAAGTAAGCTTCTGCAACTTCACGTGTACCACGTTTATCAACTACTTTATCTACAATTGCAACTGGCGGTTCTGCTAATATACTTAATGATGGGTATACGATATCAAATTTATCAGGACCTAATTCATTAATAGATAAATACGCTTCATTCTCCCATGCTAGTAATACATCACCGATTTCACGTTCTACGAATGTTGTTGTCGAACCACGAGCTCCTGTATCTAATACCGGCACATGCTTGAACAGTTCTGTTACATATTGAACGGCTGCGTCTTCACTGTTGTTATTCTGCTTAAGTGCATAACCCCAAGCCGCTAAATAGTTCCAACGAGCTCCACCTGAAGTTTTCGGATTAGGTGTAATAACTTCTACATCATCCTTGATTAGATCATTCCAATCTAATATATTTTTCGGATTTCCTTTGCGAACTAGAAACACAATCGTTGAAGTGTACGGTGAACTATTACGTTCAAACTGGGTTTGCCAATCACTTTCAATTAATCCTGCATCTACAATTGCATCAATATCATAGCCAAGCGCTAATGTAACGACATCCGCTTCTAGACCATCTACAACTGCACGACCTTGTTTACCAGATCCACCATGTGATTGTTCAATCGTTACTTCTTGATTATTAGTTTCTAACCAATACTTCGCGAATGCTTCATTGAAATCAACATATAACTCACGAGTAGGGTCATACGATACATTTAACAACTGTACAGGATCTTTCTTTTCTGCCTTTTCAGTAGTTTCTGGTGTTGCTGTATTGTTAGCAGGCTTCTCTGTCTGTTTACTTTCACCATTAGCTGGCTGTGAATTTGTTGCTGTTCCGCAAGCACCTAATACACTAATTAGCAATGCTAATACGATAATTTTTGATAGATGAGTAATTGACTTAATGTTCATAACAAATCCCTCCATAATTTCGGGATAGGTAATGTTCATTCCGGTTGTTCCGGTCATTAATTATTATTCCTATCAGTTTAGTTGGTTATTAATTGAATATTAACAACGATTCCCATCTTCTGTCAACATATTTTTATTAAAGGTATTAGAATACCTTATAAAGCCTACTTGACCCTAGTAAGTTTCTCTCTACATCAACGAATTGATTGTGTATTTCAGAACCTATTACAATCGAAAAAAGAGCAGTTCCATCGTCACTTCCATGACTTTGGATCTGCCCCTTCGTTGTTATTATGAAAACTCCTCTGTTTCTTTCCACTAGTATTTTCTCTTTGAAATTTCTTCAAGTGGCATTGTTTCTGTAAACACATTTTCCGGTGGAATAATTCGCTTCGGCAATGTTCTACCTGCCATTATCTCATTGGCTGCCTGCATAATCATCGGACCTAGCAATGGATTGCATTCCACAATTAAATTAATTTTACCTTCACTCATGGCCTCAAGTGCCTTTTGCGTGCCGTCCACTGAAATAATGACAATATCTACTCCTGGTACTAGACCCGCTTCCTCAATAGCTTGAATTGCACCAAGTGCCATATCATCATTATGTGCGTATAACACATCTGGTTGTTGATCACTTTCCAGAAACTTCTTCATAACTTCTTTACCTTTTTCAGTCGTAAAATCTGCCGTCTCGCTAACGTAAAGTTCTAAGTTCGACTCGTTGTTAATCGTATCTCTAAATCCTTTTCCACGTTCTATGGAAGGAGTAGATCCGGTCGTACCTGCCAATTCAGCAATATATATCGTTTCGTTTCTTTTACTCATTTTATCGATTAAATACTTACCTGCCTTAACACCTTCATCATAGAAATCAGATCCGATAAAAGTAACGATTAATGAGGAATCTTCCACATCTACAGCTCGATCAATTAATATAACTGGTATGCCAGCAGTATGAACTTCTTGAAGTATCGGTTCCCATCCCGTTTCTACAACAGGAGCAAACGCAATAATATCTACTTTTTGCTCGATAAAGGAGCGAATTGCCTCGAATTGTCTCTCCTGTGATTGCTCCGCGTTTTCCAAAATAAGCTCAATACCCATTTCACTTGCAGCAGCCTCAATCGATTCTGTATTGGCTAGTCTCCACTTACTTTCAGAACCTAATTGAGAGAAACCTAATACTATTGGTTTATCTTTTTCAACATCTTCTTCAAGCTCATTTGTTATTATAGGCACGTTATTGATAACATTTTTCTCCGTTGCTTGACCTGCTTGGCATCCACTTAACAGAAGTAATAACACCAAACTACATATCAAATTTCGATGCCATAATAGCTTCATGCTATAGCACGCCTTCCGTCTATATATTCTAACTATACGCTACTGAAGTAATTAATTAGTTGATTAGAATAGCTAGTACAACAATCATATCATGGTAAAATTAGGTTGCCAATGCCACTACTTTCTCGTCAGTAGTGAATATCCGGCTTGCTTCTTCCGCTGAGTTCCTAATATCCTTTGCAATATAATAAAAACAAATAGTAATAACCCAATAACGATTTTTGTCCACCAGGAGCTTAATGTTCCTTCAAAACTAATAATCGTTTGAATGACTCCTTGAATCATTACTCCGAAGAAAGTACCCGCGATATAGCCGACTCCTCCTGTTAATAACGTGCCTCCAATGACTACTGCAGCAATTGTATCCAATTCTGCACCCATTCCATGTGATCCGTAACCTGAAAGCATATAGAATGTAAAGACAACTCCCGCTAAGGAAGAGCATAATCCGCTAATGGCATAGATCATTATTTTAGTACGGGCAACTGGAAGCCCCATTAGTAAAGCAGATTGCTCACTCCCACCAATTGCATAAATATTTCTACCAAGTCTTGTGTAATGGGCAACATATATGCCCGCGATAACGATAATTATTGCTATGATCACACTTATAGAGATAAAATTACCACCTGGTAAATAAACTTTTGTTTGAGCTAAGCTCACATACATGGGGTGATCAATCGTTATCGTATTCGTCCCGATTACGTAACAAAGACCTCGCGCCAAAAACATTCCCGCAAGGGTAACGATAAATGGCTGCAGTTTATAGTAATGAATCAATGCACCCATAATTAACCCCATCGACGTTCCTATTAATAATACTAGCGGAATAACTAAGATAGGTGACCAACCATGTTGTTGGATCAAAGTAGCAGATACCATTGTTGTTAGAGCTATAACAGAACCTACTGACAGATCAATTCCGCCCGACACAATAACGAAGGTCATTCCTACCGCTGCAATTAGTAGATAAGCATTATCAATTAATAGATTCAATATTACTTGCATCGAGAAAAAGCCTGTATAACGAAATGAACCTGCAGCAAACATTAAGGCGAATAAGCAAATCGTAATAATGATCGGAATAAATTTGCGGTTAAAGATAAGGCATCACCTCTTTATCAACAGAAGTACGCGTTTTTTTACGTTTAACGAACGATTTTCGGAAAAATTCCGACTGAATCAAGCATACGGCAAGTACAACACAAGCTTTCACTACGAGTGTTATTTCAGGCGATACGCCAGTCATATAGATCGTTGTTGTTAATGTTTGTATAATTAGCGCACCAATTATCGTTCCCATTAAGAAGAATCTCCCACCATTAAGTGAAGTTCCTCCAATAACTACTGCAAGAATGGCATCAAGCTCATACCATAGCCCTGCATTATTACCATCTGCACTTGCTACATTCGAACTAAGTAGTAATCCAGCAATTCCTGCACATAATCCACAGAAAATATAGACAACAAAAATCACCATACTAGACTTAATTCCGGAAAGTCGACTTGCCTCAGGATTATTTCCAACAGATTCTATGAATAATCCTAACGCTGTCTTACGCGTTAATAATGTTGCAGCGAGCAATACTATAAGTACTACAAAGATCGAAAACGGTAAAGAAAATAGTGAACCTGAACCTAAAAATTGATAATTAGAACTTACAACAGTAATAATTTGACCATCTGTGATGAGTTGAGCAATGCCTCTACCAGCAACCATTAATATTAAAGTTGCAATAATCGGCTGAATGCCTGCTCCAGTAACAAGAAATCCGTTCCACATACCAAGTACAATAGATAACAATAATGCCGTACCAATCGCTGTTATCACAAGTGAGAAAGCATTCTGATCCGTTCCCTGACTAATCGTTAGACAAGCCATTGCGCCAGAAATAGCTACAATTGAGCCCACCGACAAATCAATCCCTTTAGTCGCAATAACTAATGTCATTCCAATAGAAACTAACATTAACGGCGCCCCGAAATTTAGAATATCGATGAGACTACCATATAGTTGACCATTTCTCATTTCAAGCGAAAAGAAATCTGGAGAATATATAAAATTGAAGAGCAATAATACACCAAGTACAACAAGAGGATAGAATAAGTGATGCTTCATTATTCTTTTCATCATTTCCCACCACCTCCTGCTATTGCCTTCATAATACTTTGCTGATTCATTTCTGTATTTGTCATCTCTTGTACGATATGCCTATCACGCAACACTACAATACGATCACTCACTCGAATGACCTCGTCTAATTCCGAGGAAACAAACAATACAGACATACCTTCTTCTGATAATGATAATACGAGTTTTTGAATTTCTGCTTTTGCACCTATATCTATCCCTCTTGTTGGTTCATCTAATATAAGCAGTTTGGGCTGCGTCAAGAGCCAACGTCCTAATAGTACTTTTTGTTGATTTCCACCACTTAGATTTTTAATGAGTTGCTCCGGAATTGGCGGATTAATATTCAATATTTTAATATACTCATCAGCAATTGCATTTTGTCTTTTTCTTGGTATTCTTCTAAACCAGCCTCTATTTGCTTGCAATGCCAAAATAATATTTTCTCTAATCGTAAGATCTTCAATAATTCCTTCCGTTTTTCTATTCTCCGAACAGAATGCTATTGAATTTTCTAATGCTTGACGCGGTGAATGAATACTTTTGTTACCTTCAAATTGAAGTGTTCCTTGATCGGCACGATCTGCACCAAAAAACAATCTAGCTACTTCAGTTCTGCCTGAACCTAGTAATCCAGCTAGACCTACAACTTCACCATATCCTATATTCAAATTAAAAGGTTCAATAACTCCAGAACGTCCAAGTCCCTTTGCCTCAGCGAACCATTGATCTTGTTTATTCTGTTTATGAGACTTAGGCATCTCCTCAAAAGCTTGTAACGTTTTCCCAATCATTTTGGATACTAATTCTAATTGAGGTAAGTCCGTAGTCATATATTCACCTACAAATTGACCATTGCGTAAAATCGTAATACGATCAGATACTTCATACACTTGATCCAAAAAATGTGTAACAAACAAGATGGCGAGTCCTTCTTCTTTCAATTTCATCATAATGTTGAACAATTGCTTTACTTCATTCTGATCCAGACTAGATGTAGGCTCATCCAAAATTAGTACTTTTGCTGAAATATTTAATGCTCTAGCAATCGATACTAGCTGCTGGATAGCGACAGAGTAATCATGTAATGGTAATGTTACATCGATTTCTAGATGTAATCGTTCACTTAATAATTTCTTTGCTTTCTCATTCATCTCTTTCCATAAAATGCGTCCGAATTTACGAGGTTCTCGTCCAATAAATATATTTTCAGCAACGGTTAGATTAGGACATAAATTCACTTCTTGATAGACCGTACTAATGCCAACTTCTTGCGACTCCAGCGGACTTTGGACTGCAATAGGTTGCCCATCTAGTTCAATTATCCCTTCATCAATCGTATACACACCAGTCATTACTTTAATTAAAGTAGATTTCCCTGCACCATTCTCCCCCATTAAAGCATGAATCTCCCCTGAGAATAATCGAAGACTCACATTATCTAATGCTTTGACACCTGGAAAACCTTTGTATATACCAGTCATCGTTAATATCGATTGTTGTTCGCTCATGACATCGCTCTCCTTCAAGATAAAAACCACTTTAAATCATCCCATCAAATTAGAAGTTCAAACTGCTCGCTTGTCAGCACCAAGAAGACGATATGAAGCTAGGAAATGAGGAGCGCAATGTACGTATTTGGTACATGAGCACCGCAGTCTTCCGATGAATGTCGTCTTCGCCGTCGATTAAACAACGAAGCATCACATCGTGATCACAGGCGAGCAGTTTGAAACTCCTCTTCAAATAGAAGTTCAAACTGCTCGCTCGTCAGCACCAAGAAGACGATATGAAGCTAGGAAATGAGGAGCGCAATGTACGTATTTGGTACATGAGCACCGCAGTCTTCCGATGAATGTCGTCTTCGCCGTCGATTAAACAACGAAG